>Ga0129306_1000024_pt1 | contig 248025 bp, 243 predicted proteins | sample P827metagenome_FD_94438 | JGI IMG/M metagenome (GOLD analysis project Ga0129306, IMG submission 94438) | Capybara group fecal microbial communities from Wisconsin, USA - P827 metagenome | ecosystem: Host-associated > Mammals > Digestive system > Large intestine > Fecal | place: USA: Wisconsin...
AAGGAATTTTAGTTTGTTGCACAAACTATGTATGTTTATTACTTCCGAAGAAGTAATACCATCATCTGGCTTGAATCATGTGTGCATGATTCTTGTTGCATTGTTTAGTTTTCAAAGAACACCCTGCTTTCTCAGAAGCTCTTGCTTCGTGAGTCAGCTTTTATAATATAACCTTATTTCTCTTTCTTGTCAATAACTTTTTTTGAATTATTTTCAAACTTAGAAAAATTAGTTATTTTATTATTTTCACCTTCCGCTGTCCATTCCTGCGCATCGGGTGACGACTTCTCCTATATTACACGGTTCCGTTCACATTGTCAACACTTTATTTGCATTTTTCTATTTTTCTCCCCAATTATTTCAAAAATTACTACCAGTTTTTAAACCTATAATAGTATAATTAAAAGTATCTTTGCGTACCTTTAATGGTACAAACTGGAGGACTTTTAGTTAATGATTAATTTATCACAAATTGCTACTGAGCAGGCAAATCCTGCTACCAAACATATTGATGAACTTTCTACTTTAGATATGCTTAAGACCATTAATGAGGAAGATCAAAAGGTGGCCTGTTCCATTGAACCTGCACTTCCTATTATAGGAAAGGTTGTTGACATTATTGCTGAAAAGCTAAAAAAGGGGGGACGCCTTTTTTACATAGGTGCCGGAACTTCCGGCCGCCTTGGTATTTTGGATGCTGTGGAGTGCCCTCCCACCTTTGGTACTTCTCCTAATCTCGTAATAGGAATTATCGCCGGTGGCACCCCTGCTATTTTCAAGGCAGTGGAAGGTGCTGAGGATTCCACCGAACTTTCCAGGGGAGATCTAAATGAATATCGCTTTAATGACAAGGATGTACTCGTAGGTATTGCCGCTTCAGGCAGAACACCTTACACCCTGTCGGCTATAAAATATGCCAGAGAATTGGGCGCCACTTCCGTTTCTCTGACCTGCTCCCCAAATTCTCCAATGGAGGAGGCAGCGGAATATGCCATTGTTGTCCAGCCAGGACCAGAGGTAATCACTGGCTCTACTCGTCTAAAAGCTGGCACTGCCCAGAAATTAGTTCTTAATATGTTATCCACGGGTTCTATGATTAAGTTGGGCAAGGTTTATGGTCATTTAATGGTGGATGTAAAGGCTTCAAACCAAAAGCTCACAGAAAGAGCCACCCGTATTGTTATGGAGGTTACTGACTGCGATCGTGAAACTGCCGTTGAGGCTCTGAAAAACTCCAAAGGAAAAGCTAAACTTGCAATTTTCCACATCATTTCCGGCGAAACAGTTGAAAATTCCAAGAAGCTTCTCGAAGAAGCAGATGGTTACATCGGCAGAGCTATTAAGAGCCTGAATAACAAATGATATTAATATAATTGTGTGAGGTATTAAATGGATTATAGAGATATTGCTGAACAGATATATTCCCTTGTAGGTGAAAAAAATAATATCGTGGAATATACCCACTGTATGACCAGACTTCGTCTTAAGTTAAATGATTATGATAAGGCCAACAAAGATACCATAAATAAAATCAATGGGGTTATGGGAGTAAACCTCAACGAGGATGAGTTTCAGATTATTTTAGGTCCGGGCCGTGCTGATAATGTTTACAATGAGTTTGCAACCATTATGGAAAAAAAGAAACCGGCCATCGGTGACGGTAAAGAGCTGCACGAGCAGATCCGCGCAAAAAATGCTACTCCATTAAAACTGATGACCAAGCGCATTGCCAGCATTTTTATTCCCATGATTCCGGGATTCATTGCCTGTGGTCTTCTCACCGGTATATTAGGGATTTCATTTAAGATTAATCCCGAATTAACCAGCTGGCCAATCATTCAGCTTCTAACTGTTATGAGTAACGCCATTTTCTTCGGGCTGAATATTTTGGTGGGCCACAATGCTGCCAAGGAATTTGGTGGCTCTCCTACCATGGGTGCTATTCTTGCCATTGTGCTTTGCCATCCTAATCTTGCAAATATAAATCTCATGGGTACAGATTTGGTTCCCGGGCGTGGCGGCATTATTGCAGTTCTTATGGTAGCCATTCTTGGGGCTTTTCTTGAGAAATATCTTAAACGAATTATTCCTGAAATGTTCAGTCTGTTCCTGACACCACTGTTGGTACTTCTTATTGGTGGCTTGGTGGCAATTTTCGTTTTACAGCCTATAGGGCAGATTATTGCCGAATTTATTGGTAACGCTGCAACTGCTGCTATTCAGCATGGCGGTATGGTTACAGGTTTTGTACTGGGAGGTATCTGGTTACCATTAGTTATGCTGGGAGTACACCAGACCATGACTCCTATCCACGCCCAACTGTTATCTGAATACGGTGTTACCATCCTTTTGCCAATACTGGCTATGGCTGGTGCTGGTCAGATTGGAGCGTCCCTTGCCGTTTATGTAAAAACTAAGAATAAATTTCTCAAAAAAACCATTCTTTCTGCCCTTCCAGTTGGTATAATGGGTGTTGGGGAACCACTTATCTATGGTGTTACTTTGCCTTTAGGCAAGCCCTTTATTGGTGCCTGCATTGGTGGGGCCTTTGGTGGTGCTGTTCAGGCAGCATTTATGGTAGGTGCTTCCGCCATGGGAATTTCAGGTTTACCACTGGCTGCCACCACTAATAACATCCCCGTATATCTTGTTGGCCTTGTTGTAGCCTATATATCCGGCTTTATTGCTACCTGGATTATAGGCTTTGATGACCCAGAGGAGGAAGTTGAATAATATGAGTAACGGTATTTCAGTTTATCTCGGTCTTGACAATCATCTGGATGAAAACATTGAATTAATCAAAAGGGCTGCCGACGCTGGCATAAATCGAATTTTTACATCCCTGCACATTCCCGAGGCAGATGCGGAAGTTTTAAAAACTGAGCTTCAAGAAATCCTTTCAGCTGCCAAAGAATGCAACATGGATGTCATCTCCGATGTATCCCCCAGAGCAATGAAATTTTTAGGAGTTGCAGGCTTTTCTCTTGACCATTTTGCCCAGCTTGGCATTGAAACCCTGCGCCTTGATGACGGTTTCACCATTGATGACATTGTCTCCATGAGCAATAATGACCTTGGCATAAAACTCCAGCTTAACGCTTCAACTGTCACCAGAGATTTGCTGGAAAAACTGAAAGATGCCGGCACTGATATGTCACATCTGGAAGCTATGCACAATTTTTTCCCTAGAGAAAATACAGGTCTTTCTGAAGAATTTGTGTATGACAAAACCCGTTTGCTCCACGAATATGGAATTAAGGTCAGTGCTTTTATTCCTAGCCTTAACCGCCCTCGCTCACCAATCTTTGCAGGCCTTCCAACCCTGGAGCTTCACCGCAAAACCAGCTTTAATTTTTCCTTGCGTCACCTGCTGGCCATGGGCATCGATTCTATTTTTGTGGGTGATTCCCTTCCAAGTGACAAGGAAATTGAACTTTTGGGCAAATATTCTGACACTGATAAAGTACTGCTTCGCCCAGATCCTTGGACTACGGATGCAGATATTTTAAACATCCTTAAGAAACCATTTACTACTCGTCCTGATGAGGCCCGGGATGTAATCCGTACCCAGGAAAGCCGCAGATATACAAAGGAAGCGGCAATCTCCATAAAGCCAGACAACTGCGGGCCACGAAATGCAGGCTATGTAACCATGGATAATGAAAACTACGGACGCTACCAAGGTGAACTGCAAATTATCAAGGAATTTTTGCCGGCAGATCATCGGGTAAACATTGTGGCTTCCCTGTCCAATGATGAGAAGCTGCTTATAAAGTATTTGACTCCTGGCAAATCCTTCAAATTCATTCCGTAAAAAATATAATCATAAAAATAAAAAGGGATAAAACCTTAGCAAAACTGCTTTGGTTTTATCCCTTTTAAATTACACTTTAGATATTAGCTGTTAGCGGCAGCCTTTCTTACTACATCGTAATCACCATCATGGGCCTTTACGAAGCCGTTAATCTTAACGCTCTTCATGGTGCTGCCCACAGTAGAATCACTGTCACTCATGCGCTCAAAGGCCTGAGTCAGGTTCTTAACGACCTCTGGAGCTACGCCAGGGCCTGCTGCAATGGCATCCTTTGGAATAGGATCGGTCATGAAGATAATATCCAGATTGTTGGCTGCATTTGCACCTGCTGCATCAAATGCCTCAGAATAAGTAGCACCAGCCTCGATCTGACCGCTTAATACAGCCTCAATTACCTTGTTATGGCTGCCCAGGAAACGGGTGGAGCCAAAGAAGGTATCTGGATTCTTGCCATTTTCAATGAGAGCTGCCTTAGGATACACATAACCGGAGGCAGATTTCTTATCAACAAAACCGAAGGACTTGCCCTGCAAATCATTCAGGTTCTTAATGCCGCTGCCCTTCTTGGCAATAATGTAACCGGTGTAGTTAGTGGCATTATTAACCTTTGGAGTAACCAATGGTGTAATATTGGTGGTACTCTTTGCAGATACATAGGCTGCTGGTGAGAACCAACCCACATCAGCCAAATTATTCTTCAGGGCATTACCCAATGCCTCATAGTCGTTTACGATAATGGTTCTCGCCTTCATGCCAACGCTCTTGGCAACCTGAGCCAGAATAGGCATATAGCTTGCACGAATCTTTTCTGGAGAAGTGAACGGATTAACAGCAAAGATAATCTCGTCCTTATCCTTGAACTGTACAGCCACTCTCTGAAGGCTATCGCTAACCTTAAGAAGGGACTGGGCGTATTCGCTGATTTCATCAAGGCTTGCCAGCTGATGACTAACAGAGGAGCTGGTCTCCTGAGTATTGCCTGCAATATCAACGGTAGCCTGTCCGATAGTCTCAATAACCTTGGCCATCTCATCAGTAGTGGCACACTGCTTATTGGACATATCACTTAGGGAACTAACCACATTTTCGATAGTATGGATGTTGTTTACCATCTCACCCATAGCGGAGGAAGAATCAGATGCCATGGTCTCAACAGAGGTCAGACGCTGAGAACCTTCGCGCATGCTCTTGGTAACACCGGAGGTGGTACCGGTAATCTCACGAACGATTTCCTCGATTTCCTTGGTGGTTTCCTCACTTTCAGCAGCCAGCTTTCTAACTTCCTCTGCTACTACTGCAAAGCCCTTACCATGCTCACCGGCACGGGCAGCCTCAATGGCCGCATTCAATGCCAGCAGATTGGTCTGGCTGGCGATACCACGAATCTTCTCAACGAAGTTTTCAATCTTTTCAGAAGCCACATTCAGCTCGTCAATATCAGCTACAGCAGTCTGTACTACTTCACCAACGCTGTTGATAGCCTGGCTAACCTCATTGATGGCGTTACGATACTGCTCAGCCAATGCTGAGGATTCCTTGCACTGCTCCAGGCTGGAAAGAGCTGTATCGGATACATTATGAGCAGAACCAGCAATTTCCATTACACTGGCAGATGCTTCCTCCAAACTGCTGGCATTAATCTGGCTCTTGGAGCTGATGGACAATGCCAATTTATCCAGTTTATCCAGAGTGCTTCTGAACTGACCAATACCCCACAATAACTGCTGAGAAGCATAGGCCATTTCCTCAGAAATACCCATCATATCCACATCTGGCTTCACCTGCTTGGAAACAGCAGAGCTTTCCTTGGCAATTCTGTCTGCTGGTCTCATGGCAGGCCGTGGAGCTACAGGCTCGCCGCCCTTCATAATACTATTAATACCGGCTGCACCAATACCCCCTGCAACCACAATACCGGCAACTACTCCAAGAGCGCCACCCAACAATGCGCCAATTACGCAGCCTACAGCTGCACTGAGTACCTGACATAAAATAAGTTTTGATTTCATTCCCTCAATCGCCCCTTTTTATCCTTATAATGCTTTTTAAGTAAGACTTACTATATTAAAATACATGAAATTGAATAGATACACAAGCCTATTATAGCACCAACAATGGAACCATTCATCCTGATCCACAACAAATCAGGCTCCGCCTTGTCATAAATCAAATGGTTCATCTGGTCATCCGTAAGGCTCCCCAGTACATCTCTTGTAATATCTCCCAGCATTCCCTGTGCCTGAAGGGCACCACGACCGGTAATTCCATATACCGTTTCGTTAATATAATCGTTAATGTCGGCTTTATTATCCAGAAGTTTCCAGAAGGTATCTACCAATACTCGTGCTAGCCAATACATGAATTTGCCTGCTTCCTTACCCCCGGCAAAATCAATTTTGGACATAGAATTCCTTACATAAAAGGTATCTTCCTTAGAATTCGACAAAATACTGGAAAATTCCTGCTTCAATTCCAAATTATTTAGGGTCTTTTTTACTATATCCGTCAAAGCGGATAATACAGCCTGTCGCTCCGGACTTTCAGGTGTGGCCAGCTTTTTCAGGAGCTGTACAGCCTGTTGCTGGGTAAGCTCTGCTGCCTCCTCCACATTGACCAGATTGGAATTCTGAGCCCCGGCCATCATCATTTTAGCCATAGGGCTGTTCAGCTTTCCCTCTATGTACGAATCCAGGTAGCCCTTCAGATTATCCTTGAAATTGTCCTGGGATACATAACGGCCCGTGCCCTTAATAAATTCATCAGCCAATCTTTCCAGAACATCACTGTTCCGGGTGCCATTGCTTAATTCTTCTATCAGTTTATCAGCCATAGCCGGACTGTTAAGCCACTCATCCAGCTTATTTGCCGCCATTATCTTGATTCCGTTCACATTGTCGGCCAGAAGGCCCTGAAGCCATTTCGCCGCCTTGTCACGATTTTCCTCTGTGGACAGCCATTCACCTATCTTTGCGGAATAATCGATGGATTTTGCCTTATTCAACAATTTCTTTTTGGAGAAAAATTCCTTTTGCAGCATTTTTCCCGTAGCTTCCACAAAAGCCTCCCGCCGTCTTGGCAATATGGCCGTATGATATGGGAATCCCAATGGTTTCTTGAACAGTGCCGTAACCGCAAACCAGTCAGCAATTCCGCCCACCAGAGCCGCCTCGGCACAGAACAACAGTCCCTTGGCAAACGTGTTATCAGGATATTCGATATGTAGGCACAAAGTAAAAAGGAATACTACCGCCGCCCCCAGCAGGGTCTTGTCAGCCTTGTTCCAGTTCTGCCATATCATGGATGAATCACCTGCCCTGCCAAATATACTAGGATATACAACGCCATTCCCGCCAAAGATCCCACCACAGAACCGTTTATGCGGATCATCTGCAGATCATCGGCCACCTTTTCCTCGGTAAATTCCACCAATTCCTTATCGGAAAGGCCATTAAGGCGTTCCTCTATCATATTGGTAATGGTATGATGATGGGCCTCCATCTCCTTAGCCATCCAGCCTTTGATGACACCATCCATTTTTTCTTTCCACTCATCGTTTTCCACGAACTTTTCCAAAAAGCCCTGGGCCGCCTTCTGAACCTTGTCCCCCATTTCATTATTGGATATAACACCATCGAGATATTTTCTCACCATGGCTTCTATTTTGTCCTCCGAGGAAAATTCCCGTAGCTTTCTCTCCAAATTGTCCTTTATTCTCTGATTTTGGCACAGCATCTGCATTCGTACCAAAAGCCACTGGGAAACCTCAGCCCATTTTTTCTCATCTGTTCTTACTGAATCCATCCAGCTTTGAGCTTTTTTCACCAGCAAGCCGCTGACCTTTTCCTTGTCCAGCCCCATAAGGCCCATGACAAAGCCACGTCCCATACCGTCTCCCTCATATTTTTTGAGAAACTCTCCCACATTTTCTTTCAAGATAGAAAGTATGGCTTCCTCATGGAGCAGGTCTTCCCCGGCATTTAGCAGCCCTTTAAGAATAATATCAGTTATTTCCCTGGATGAAAGGCGATCCAATATGTCATCGGAGATAGCGGGAAGGATTTTATTGTCCACCGCCTCCTTTATAAAAGGAGTCACCTTCTTTGTCAGCGTCTGGGCGTCCATATCCCTGAATACCACATTGGTAATCTCCTCAGCCAGGGAAGAGAGACGGTCCTTCCCCTGAATATCGATGTACTGGGCCAGCAGTCCAGCCACATTCTGCTTGTCAACAAACTGCATGACATTCTCAGTGCTGAGGAGGTCATGGCCAACAAATTCCACCAGAGCATCCATTATGCGCTGGCGGTTTCTGATAATAATTTCAGTTTTATAAGAAATGCCCAGTGGTTTTCTGAAAATAGCCGTCACTGCAAACCAATCAGCCATACCGCCTATGGTCGCTGCCAAAAAGCCATTATGGAGCATTCCGCCCCAAAAGCCATAGTTTGTAGGCCAGGACATGGTAGCCCCCGCCCCCAATACACTTATAGCCAGTGCCACTGTAGCCTTATATTTCTTTTTCATTTAATACCTCGAACATTCAAAATGCTGTCTAAAAAAGGTAAATTTTCCCCTTTTTCGGACAGCACTTTTATTTATGCTTTTTTGAAAGCCGACTCTGCCTTTGGTCCCCTTTCCTTGGCCACAGACAGCATCAGTTTAATGCGATTCATCTGGTTTACCTCACTAGCCCCCGCATCACAGTCAATAGCCAAAATGTTGGCTCCCTTATAATGACGGCGCAGCTCGTGAATAACTCCCTTGCCGGTAATATGATTTGGCAGGCAACCAAATGGCTGCAGGCATACAACATTTGGCACGTTATTCTTAATGAGCTTAACCATTTCTCCTGTAAGGAACCAGCCCTCACCAGCCATATTGCCAAGGGAAACGTGTTCCTTGGCCATTTCGGCAATTTCCTTAATGGTATGAGGCGGTGTAAATCGCTTGCTGTGCTTCATTGCCTTCCTTACAGGGCGGCGGTAGAATTCCATGAGCTGAATAAACATCTGGGAAATCAGCTTGCTCTTCAGCTTGCCATCAAGCAGCTCCCGCTTAACCACTGCATCATAGGCAGAATACATAAAGAAATCCACGAAGTCAGGCATTACCACCTCAGCCCCCTCCTCGTAAAGAAGGCGCTCAATATGGTTATTGGCCACAGGATGATACTTGGCAAGAATCTCACCTACAATGCCAACCTTCGGCTTCCACATATTTTCATCAATAGGAACAGCCTCAAAGTCATCAACAATAGCCTTGATATTTCTGGAGAACCGCTTATAGCTGCCCTTCTTCTCATTGAGATCAGCTTTGCAACGCTCCATCCAGATATCATAAAGACGGTCACTGTCCCCTATGTTCAGCTCATAAGGCTTGGTGCGATTCCGTACATTCATAAGCACATCACCGTACACTGCTGCCTTAATGGCATCAATAAGGCTATCCCTGTCAAAATGGAAGGCATCTGTTTCAAGTCCCCAGCATGCAAATACCGGAATCTGAGGATATCCCGCATCCTTCAAGGCCTGTCTCAAAACATTTATATAATTTGTGGCGCGACAGGCACCACAGGTCTGGAACAGCATAATAGATGTATTATCAGGGTCACATTTCCCCTGCTGAACTGCGTTAATAAGCTGGCCAATAACCACAATAGCCGGATAGCACATATCGTTATGCACAAATTTCAGCCCCACATCAATGGCGCTTCTAGGCATTTCTGGAATTATAACATTATAGCCATGCTTGTTAAGCACTGACTCAAAGAGCTCAAACTGAATTGGTGCCATCTGAGGTGCCAAAATAGTATGGGTACCCTTACATTCCTCCGTAAAATGAGGTCTCTCGGAAATCTCCAGCTGCTGGTATTCCACAGGCTTTCTGCGAGCCAGTGCAGCAATCAGGGAACGGAGCCTGATACGGGCTGCTCCCAAATTACTTACATCGTCCAGCTTAATCATGGTATAAATTCGCTCATGGTCCTCCAGAATAGACTTAACCTGACCTGTAGTCAATGCATCCAAACCACAACCGAAGGAACTGAACTGAATCAAGGTTACATTGTCATGTTCTGCAACATAATGGGCCGCATGATAAAGTCTTGCATGATAGCTCCATTGATTTACAATCTTCAATGGCTCAGACTTAACTGGCAAATGGTAAACTGCATCCTCGGAAATAATCGGCAAATCATAGCTTTGAATCATCTCCGGAATACCATGGTTTATCTCTGGATCCACATGGTAAGGACGGCCTGCCAACAAAATAACATGCTGGCCCTTGGCCTCTGCCTCCCGAAGGATTTCCACGCCCTTCTGACGCACTTCCTCTCGATAGGAATCCAGCTCAGCATATGCCTTCTCTGCAGCTCTGGCAATCTCGGACTTTTTCAGTCCCTCCAGCTTGCCCAGCTCCTCGTTAAGGCGCTTCACCATCTTTTTCTTATCGTTAATTGGCAGAAATGGTTCCAGAAATTCTACATTCTTTTCCTGTAATATATCCATATTGCCACGGATATTTTCTGCATAGGACGCCACCACCGGACAATTGAAGTGATTGTCTGATGGGTGCATATCATCAGTCATATTATATGGCAAACATGGATAGAATATCTTGTCAATGCCCCGCTCCACCAGATCCATAATATGTCCATGAACCAGCTTAGCCGGATAACATAATGAATCTGAAGGGACCGTGGCCATACCGCTATAATACAGCTGGGCAGAGGATTCGCTGGAAAGTACCACCTCATAACCAAGGTCTGTAAAGAAGGTAAACCAAAACGGATAATCCTCATACATATTGAGAACCCGCGGAATACCGATCTTTCCCCGCTTGGCTTCCTTCAAAGGCTCGTAGTGATTAAACAGACGGTCATACTTGAACTGATAAATATTGGCCGCCTTCCGCTCCTTCTTTTCCTTGCCTGCACCCCGCTCACAGCGATTGCCAGTGAAATAACGGCCACCATCAGGGAAAACCTGAACGGTTACCTGACAGGAATTCCCACAGCCCTGACAACGGAAGGAATTGCTCTTTACGGTAAAGGTCTCCAGCTCATTAAGGGGCAAAATTGAGGAGTGGTTTATTCCGGACTCCAAGGAAAGAATAGCCGCACCATAGGCTCCCATCAATCCTGCAATATCCGGTCTTATTACATTACGTTCCAGCAACAGCTCCATTGAACGGAGAACTGCATCGTTGTAGAAGGTACCACCCTGTACCACAATATTCTGTCCCAAGGAGCTAACATCCTTAAGCTGCATTACCTTAAAGAGAGCATTTTTTATAACAGATAAAGCAATACCTGCGGAAATATCTCCCACAGCGGCACCATCCTTCTGGGCCTGCTTTACCTTGGAATTCATAAATACAGTACATCTTGTACCCAAATCAACGGGAGCCTTGGACTCCAGTGCCTTGGCCGCAAATTCCCCCGCAGTCATCTTAAGGCTCTGGGCAAAGTTTTCTATAAAGGAACCGCAGCCCGCAGAGCAGGCCTCGTTAAGAGTTATGCTGCCAATGCTTCCCTTATTTACATAGAAGCACTTCATATCCTGACCGCCGATGTCCAAAACAAAGGATACATCAGGGCAGAATTCCTGGGCCGCTCTCAGATGAGCGAAGGTCTCCACCTCACCATTATCTGCATGAAGGGCCGCCTTAACGATTGCCTCGCCGTAACCCGTGGTGGTGACAGAAGCAATATATGTATCCTCATTCATGGAGGCATATAATTCTTTCATTTCATCCACCACAGTGTTCAGTGGTGAACCGTGATTGCTGCCATAGGAGGTATAAAGCAGTTCCTTGTTGCTGCCGATGGCCGCCAGCTTGGTGGTGGTGGAACCAGCATCTATACCCACATATATAGGCCCATGATAATTGGCCATATCAGCCTTTGGCACCTTGTCCCTATCATGACGGGCCTTAAATTCCTCATAAGCCTGTTCATCCTCAAACAGGACAAAATCCGCCTTACGGCTTTCAGAGGCCATTACTTCCTCAGCCTTTTTTATGCTGTCCTTAAGCTCACTGAATTCAACAGGGCGAGCTTCCTCACTCATGGCCGCCCCCACAGCAACGAAGTAATTACCATCGTCCACCTTTACCACATTTTCAGGAGCCAGCTTCAATGTTTCGATAAAGCGCTTCTTCAGCTCCGGCAGAAAATGGAGTGGTCCTCCCAAAAAGGCCACCTTGCCATCAATAGGTCTTCCCTGAGCCAGATTACTGATGGTCTGGTTTACCACCGCCTGGAAAATGGACAGGGCAATATCCGCTTTGGAGGCTCCATCGTTCATAAGAGCCTGAATATCAGTCTTGGCAAACACACCACACCGGGAAGCAATGGTATAAATCTGCTTGCCCTTTTCAGCCAGTGCATTAAGCCCCTGGGCATCAGTGGACAAAAGAGATGCCATCTGATCAATAAAGGAGCCGGTGCCGCCAGCGCAAACACCATTCATGCGTTGCTCCGGAGCCTCACCAAAATAGGTTACCTTGGCATCCTCGCCCCCCAACTCCACAACAGTGTCAGTGTGAGGTATCAGTGACTTAACAGCAGAAGCGCAGGCAATAACCTCCTGAACAAAGGGCAGTCCAATACGCTCAGCAATACCCATGCCGGCTGAACCAGTAAGAGCCAGTGAAAACTTCTTGTCTTCAATGATCTTACTTAAAGCATGAAGGTTTTCTTTTAAAACAGAATTGATTTCGGAAAAATGACGCGCATATTTCTGGTATACCAATTCTCTTTCCTTGTTGAGAACTACTACTTTAATCGTGGTGGAGCCAACATCAATTCCAACCCGTAAAAGAGAATTCATTCTTTCACCACCCGTGAATGTAAAACTATCTAAAAGCCTGCCTAAAAACAGGCCCACTTACCCTAATGTATATTATAACGCAGTTGTTAAGATTTTTCCATTTATGAAAAAAAAACCTTATAAGCGTTTCAACAAGAAAGTTTAATTATAAAGTCTTGTTATAACTCAGTTGTTCAAATTTTTCCATTTTTAAGAAGAAGGGAGTATTCTACGATATATATTATGTGATATAATTTCTCCATAGGGGAATATTATAGGGGGTTATGTATGAACTTTGAAGACTACTATGCTCTGGGAGAGCAGATTCACAACAGTCTACTGGATGTCAACAGTCTTAAGGATGAGATGAAGCAGCTGGACAAGATGCTGGATGACATTCAGCAGAAGCTGGATTCCGCCATTGATGTAAGAACCATTAGACAACACAATATGTAATATGCGTAAAATGAGGAGCCGGTCACTTAAAAAAGTGACCGGCTCCTTTATTTATCCGTTAATGTCTTATACTGTTTTTAGAGGCTTTCCTCTGCAAATCAAAAATATAATTTACAATTTTATCCTGAATTTTGGAATCCATATGAACAAACTTAGCGCCAATATGGTATGTTTTTTCCTCTGCTTTTTCATCAAGCTCAGCATGTCTGACTACAGTGGCCTTATTGTTGAATAATCCTATCCCCGGGATTTCACTTATTTCCACTGTTATTTTTTTGCCGGCCTCCAAAGGTCTGTCCAACAGGAAGCAAATACCGCCACCGCTTAAATCCACGGTATTGGTGAAAAGCATCTCCTCCTCGGCCCCATCATCATCCAGCAGCCTAACCACCAGCGGATGATCAACCTTCATACGAACAAATTCCCTATGTTGAATTTTCTGCACCTTTACAGGCTTATCGGTATACCAAACAGGAATATTTTCATTTACTCTACGCTGAAATCCCACAGCAAACTTATAGTAGCTACAACCATCGAAAAAATCACAGGTAAAACTGGTGCCCGGTGAAATTCTTACGGGACATTTGTCCTCATCTACCGGCACCGTCAGAACCAGCTCTCCATCACCTATATTCTCCAGCTTACTAAAAAAAGGTCTTTCATCGTCAGGCAATGAAATATTCAACTGCTGACCCATCTTTAGAACCGCATCTGGCCTGACAAATATCTCTTGTGATACAGCACCTCTCATCTACGCCATCCCCCCTTATCTCAATATAAAAGTTATCCCCTACAACAATATTACATATTTGAAAAACTTTTGCAATAGTGCGACAACTGAACATCTGTAAAATAAATACATGAAATAAAGGAATATATTCTTCCTCCGTAAATATTATAGCATAGATTTTTATGGCACTAAATACCTATATCCTAGAAAATAAATTAAATTTCAGAATAAAATACCTTTTCAAGATATAATCCCTGGGCTGGTGCCGTGGCTCCTGCCTGGTTTCTGTCCAAGGAATCCATTATCCGCTTAAAGTCCTCTACTGACTTCCAGCCAAGGCCCACATTGCCAAGGGTACCCACAATATTTCTTACCATGTGATACAGGAACCCATTGGCATGGAAGGTAAGCTCCACTATGCGTCCTCCCTGCTGAACCTCCAGCCCGGCCTCGTAAATATTTCTCACGGGGCTCATTGGTGCACCACCGGCTGCTCTAAAGGCGCTGAAATCATGCTCCCCTTTAATAAGCTCCAGACAAGTCCTCATGGACTCCAAATCCAGTTCCTTCCTAATATTCCAGCTGTAATTGCGCTCAAAGGGATCAGGAATATCCCCCTGTAAAATGCGGTACTTATAAATCTTGCTTACAGCACTATGTCTAGCACTAAAGTCCCTATCAGCCTCCATAGCTTCCAAAACTACAATATCAGGGGGAAGGATACTGTTTACCGCCCGTGGCACCCTGTCCACGGGAATGGAGCCGTCAGTAAAGAAGTTAACCACCTGCCCCCGGGCATGAACGCCTGCATCAGTACGGCCGGAAGCCGCCAGCTCCACCGTATCTCCAAAAACCTTTTGGAGCCTGTCCTCCAAAATATTCTGCACCGCAACAGCAGGAGGATTTTGGCGCTGAAAGCCATTATAGTTGGTGCCGTCATAGGCCACCGTTAATCGTATGTTGCGCTTCCGCGCCTTCATTATATCCTTATGCTCAGGCTTCATATTTCATCCTTTTATAAATTATTACAACACAAACTGCACCACAATTAAGCTGATGAGAAACACACCAAAGATTCCCCCGGCCCAAAAATCTATGTCGTGAAGACGCTGTTGCTTCATACGGGTTCTGTCAACGCCTCCCTGATAGCATCTGGCTTCCATGGCAATAGCCAGCTCATCGGCCCTTCTGAAAGCCGAAATGAAAAGAGGCACCAATACTGGAATCATGCCCTTGGCCCGTTGCAGAAAGTTGCCGTCCCCAATATCTGATCCCCTGGACTGCTGGGCCTTGATAATCTTGTCTGTTTCCTCCAGCAAGGTTGGAATAAACCTCATGGCAATGGTCATCATCATGGCCAGCTCATGGGCAGGAAACCCGATTTTCTTCAAAGGTGACATTAAAGACTCCAAGGCATCCGTCAGCTTCAACGGTGATGTGGTAAACATCAGCAGAGAAGATACTGCTATCATCAATACCAGCCGCAAACTTATGATAAATCCCTGTATAATGCCCTCCTTGGTCATGGCAAAGTTCCATACCTTAAAGATTGGCTCTCCCGGGGTACTGAACAGATGAATGCCAAAGGAAAACAAAATAATCCACCACAAAGGCTTTATGGACTTTAAAACCGTCCCTAAAGGCAGACCAGACAGAAGCACTACACCAACGGCCCCTGCGGTCATAATTCCGTAATTTATACGATTATCGAATAGAAATACTGCAACTATATAAATAAAGAGCAGCACTATCTTTACCCTGGCATCAATATTGTGAATAGGGGAATTGCCGGGGAAATATTGTCCCAAAGTTATATCTGTCAGCATTTTCCCTTCCTCCTTAAAGCCTCAATTATCTCCTGCACCGCCTTATCCATGGTAAAGGCCTCATTCTGTATATCCAGTCCGTTCCGGGCCAATTCGTTCATGATAGACTTTACCTCAGGCAGCTCCAAGCCAGCTTCACTTATAAGCTCTTTTTGCGAAAAAGCCTCCTCAGGAGTTGCCTCCAATGTAACCTTGCCCTTATTCAGGATAATGACATTATCAGCGTAGCTGGCAATATTGTCCATATTGTGGGAAATCAACACAATAGTTATGTCCCTTTCCTTATGGAACTTTCGGAATTTTTCCATAAGGGATTCCCGTCCCTTTGGATCAAGGCCTGCTGTAGGCTCATCCAACACCAGATACTTGGGCTGCAGTGCCAAAATACCGGCTATGGCTGCCCGACGCTTCTGACCTCCACTCAGCTGAAATGGCGAACGATGGGCATACTTATCGTAGTCAAGATTTACAAAGGCCATGGCCTGCTTAACCCGTTCCATGGTTTCTTCCTCACTGCAGCCTATATTTGCGGGGCCAAAGGCAATATCCTTGGCTATTGTTTCTTCAAAAAGCTGATACTCAGGATACTGAAATACAATCCCCACCTTACGCCGGGCTGCCTTGGCCTCTGAGTTCTTTTTGCTTATATCTACACCATCCACAAGGATAGTTCCCTTATTAGGCTTTAACAGACCGTTAAAATGCTGAATAAGGGTGGACTTGCCAGAGCCAGTGTGACCTGCAATGGCGGTTATCTTCCCCTCCGGAATAGTAATGGATATATCATCCAGGGCCAGACGCTCAAAGGGAGTCTTGGGCATATAGGTATAGGATATATTTTTTAATTCTATTGACATAATGCCCTCACCAAATCCTCTTTGTTTATAATTGACTCAGCTATTCTTATGCCCTTCTGCTGTAATCTGTAAGCCATTTCAGCAGCCATAGGCACCGCCAAGCCCCTTTTCTTCATGCTTCCGATATCCTTAAAAATTTCCCTTGGGGTACCATCTGCCACAAGATGCTTCTGGTCCATGACAAATATCCTGTCAGCCAGAGCCGCCTCCTCCATAAAATGGGTGATGTATACAGTGGTAATTCCCCGCTCCTTATTTAGACGGGAAACCGTGTCCATAACCTCATGGCGTCCTCTCGGGTCCAGCATAGCTGTAGGCTCATCCAGTACAAGACATTTAGTATTCATAGCCAAAGCTCCTGCTATGGCCACCCTTTGCTTCTGACCGCCGGAAAGGTGATGCGGAGAGAAATGACGAAAATCCTCCATATCTACTGCTCTCAGTGCTGCCGTCACATTACGGCGAATCTCATGGGGATCCAGGCCAATATTTTCCGGTCCAAAGCCCACATCATCCTCCACAATGGCGGCAATAATCTGATTATCAGGGTTCTGAAACACCATACCGATCTGCTTTCTTATGTCATAGGTAAGGGCTTCATCAGCAGTATCCATGCCGTCCACCAGGCACTTTCCCGATGTAGGCAGCAATAGCCCATTAAAATGCTTTGCCAAGGTGGACTTGCCGGAACCGTTTGTACCCAATATGGCCACAAACTCCCCTTCTTCAATTTTCATATTAACATTCTCAACTGCCAGCAGCTCATTTTCCATACCGGCATTATAAATGTGTGTTAAATCAATGCATTCAATAAAACTCATGCTAAACACCTCTAAATCTATATTATAGAGGATTCTCTTTGTCAACGCAATTCAATATAACAGTTGACAATAAAAAAGAGACACTCCATAAAGAGTGTCTCTTATTTATTATGTTAGCTGTAAATTACTTTACCAGCTCAAGGATAACCATTGGAGCTGCGTCACCACGGCGTGGGCCCAGCTTCAGGATACGGGTATAACCGCCCTGACGATCCTTGCACTGCTCAGCGATTTCACCGAACAGCTTTCTAACAACATCTTCATCAGCAAGCTGAGCAATAGCCTGACGACGAGCAGCCAAATCACCGCGCTTAGCGAGAGTGATGAGCTGTTCTGCAAGGCCGCTGATCTCCTTAGCCTTAGCCTCGGTAGTCTCAATGCGCTCATGCTTGAAGAAGGAAGTCAGAATGCTCTTGAACAGTGCCTTACGAGCACTGGAGTTACGACCTAATTTTCTGTAAGCCATTTATTTCCCTCTTTCCTATATCTTAATCTCGAAATGTCAATCAGTTATCTGCCAAATCATCGGCAGAACCATCATTTTCCTTAAGTGACAGGCCCAGCTCCTGGAGCTTGTTCTTGATTTCCACCAAGGACTTGTTACCAAGATTACGAACCTTCATGATTTCAGCCTCAGTCTTGTTGATGAGGTCGCGAACTGTCTTGATTTCAGCTCTCATCAGGCAATGATAAGAACGAACTGTCAGTTCAAGCTCCTCAACCTTCTTATCAAGAATTGGAGCATCAGTCATGTCAGCGCCTACAGCAGCAGCCTCAGGGACCTCTGCAGTGGCAACTGGCTTAGTATCAATAATCAGATTGCTGAAGAGCTTCAGTCTTGCAATCAGGATACCTGCTGCCTTGCTGACAGCCTCCTCAGGAGTAATGGAACCATTGGTCCAAACCTCCATGGTCAGCTTGTCATAATCGACAGTGTCACCCACACGGGTATCTTCAACTCTGTAGTTAACACGGCGTACAGGGGAGAAAATAGAGTCAATAGGAATCTCACCAATAGCCTGATCAGGTTTCTTATTCTTATCGCCTGGAACATAGCCAAGGCCATGCTCTACAGTCATCTCTATATTTAGGGAACCTGTTTCGTTAACAGTTGCGATATGCAGTTCTGGGTTGAGAATCTCAATATCAGCATCGTGAATAATATCAGCTGCTGTTACTTCCTTCTCGCCCTGAACCTCGATGCGGATTGTTTTAGGTTCATCGCTGTGCATCTTAAGGCAGAGCTCCTTAAGGTGAAGGATGATGTTAGACACATCATCACGAACACCTGGAACTGTGGAGAACTCATGCAACACACCATCGATCTTGATGGCGGTAATTGCTGCACCTTGTAAAGAGGACAAGAGAATGCGGCGGAGGCTGTTACCAAGGGTAATACCATAGCCACGCTCCAAAGGCTCGCAGATAAACTTACCGTAGCGGCCGTCCTCACTGATTTCCTCTATCTGAATCTCAATCTTCTGCTTGTCGATTTCGATCATCTGGAATTGCCCTCCTCAATAAATCAATGCATATATGTACAAATGCGACAATTAATACACAGATATTATTTGGAGTACAACTCGACGATAGCCTGGCTGTCAACAGGAATATCGAAGTCATCAGCAGCAGGGAATCTGTTGATGGTACCGGTGAAATTGTCGGAACCTACAGTGATCCATGCTGGAACGCTGAGAGCGCTGTTGGACTCAGCCAGCTCCTTGAAGAATGCGTTGGAGCGAGCCTTTTCAGAAACTGCTACAACATCATTTACATCAACGAGAGCGGATGGAATGTCCAGACGCTTGCCGTTCAGAGTGATATGACCATGACGAACGAGCTGACGAGCCTGCTTACGGGTGGAAGCAAGACCAAGACGGAATACTACGTTGTCGATTCTTCTCTCGAGAAGGCTGATGAGGTTATCACCAGTGATACCCTGCATCTTCTTAGCCCTGTTATAGTAAGAACGGAACTGCTTCTCCAGTACACCGTAAATGAACTTTGCCTTCTGCTTTTCCTTCAGCTGAACACCGTACTCGGAAACCTTGCCACGGGTACGACGAGGCTGACGGTTGGAACTTTTATTCAGACCAATAACACCTGGCTCGATACCGAGGGAACGGCATCTCTTCAGTGCTGGTACTCTATCAATTGCCATTTAGTTTGCACCTCCCATTATACTCTTCTACGCTTTGGTGGACGGCAACCATTGTGAGGAATTGGGGTAACATCCTTAATCATGCTAACCTCAAGACCAGTTGCCTGCAGGGAACGGATTGCAGCCTCACGGCCAGCACCAGGACCCTTAACGTAAACATCAACCTGCTTCAAGCCATGCTCCATAGCAGCCTTTGCAGCAACCTCTGCTGCCATCTGAGCTGCGAATGGAGTGCTCTTTCTGGAGCCACGGAAACCAAGTCCGCCAGCGCTTGCCCAGGAAAGTGCATTACCGTTCTTGTCGGTCAAGGTAACGATAGTATTATTAAAGGTGGAGCTGATATGAGCAACACCAAATTCGATATTTTTACGGTCCTTCTTCTTAGGACGTACAGATTTCTTAACTGCCACTCTCTAGCCCTCCTTATTTCTTCTTACCAGCAACAGCCTTTTTAGGGCCTTTACGGGTACGTGCATTATTCTTTGTGTTCTGTCCGCGTACAGGAAGACCCATACGATGACGACGACCACGATAGCAGCCGATCTCAACGAGTCGCTTTATGTTAAGGGACTGCTCACGACGAAGGTCACCCTCTACTACAACCTGCTTATCGATGATATCACGAAGCTTAATAACCTCATCTTCGCTCAGATCACGGGTACGAGTATCTGGGTTAACACCAGTCTCCTTTAAAATTCTCTGAGAAGTGGTAAGACCAATACCATAGATATATGTTAATGCGATCTCAATTCTCTTATCACGTGGCAAATCTACACCGGCAATACGTGCCATATATCAAGCACCTCCTTCTTAATTATCCTTGTCTCTGTTTATGTTTTGGGTTCTCGCAAATAACCATTACACGACCCTTACGCTTAATAACCTTGCATTTTTCACAAATTGGTTTAACCGATGGTTTAACTTTCATTGCGTTATGCCCCTTTCATGTACTATCCTTGATTACTCAAAGATTATTTAAAACGATAGGTGATACGGCCACGAGTTAAATCATAAGGTGTCAGCTCAATAGTGACCTTATCCCCTGGCAGAATGCGTATAAAATTCATTCGAATCTTACCGGAAACATGCGCCAAGACAACATGACCGTTCTCCAACTCCACCTGGAACATTGCATTTGGCAGTGCTTCCAGGACTTTACCTTCAACTTCAATTACATCTTGTTTAGACATAAGTGGTATTGCTCCTTAGTGTCATAACCTAGGAAAGGTGGCCGCAGGAGCGGCCCCATTTTCCGGCATCACAGCTTTCGCTGCACGATTCTTCTATAATAATTCGGTAGTACCAGGCAAAACTGCCTGCCATAACTCTTAAGCCTTCAGGGCATCAACCATGTCCTTGAAAACTTTGTCGATAGCCTGACGTCCATCAATCTCTAAGTATAAACCAGCTTTCTGGTAATAGTCAATCAATGGTTTAGTCTGAGCTTCATATACGGACAACCGATTCTTCATAGTTTCCTCGGTGTCATCTGCTCTCTGATAAAGCTCGCCGCCGCACTCATCACACTTGCCTTCAACCTTGGATGGGCTGAACTTAATGTGGAAGGTGGCACCACAGCTCTTGCAGATTCTGCGTCCTACTGCTCTCTCAACGAGATCAGAGGAAGGAACAGTGATATTAACAACGCTCTTAAGGCTAAGACCCAAATCAGCCAATATTTTGGTAAGGGCATCAGCCTGATCAACGGTACGAGGGAAACCATCCAAAATAAAGCCCTTCTTGCAATCGTCCTGAGCAAGACGCTCACGAACAATGCCGATGGTAATTTCATCTGGAACGAGGTTTCCGGCATCAATACATGCCTTCGCCTGCTTTCCGAGCTCAGTACCTTCCTTGATAGCGGCACGGAACATGTCGCCAGTGGAAATATGTGGAATACCAAACTCTTTCACCAGGTTAGCAGCCTGAGTGCCTTTGCCAGCACCCGGAGGGCCCATTAAAAGTAAATGCATTTAATTAATCCTCCTAATTCATAAAACCTTGGTAATGACGCATAACAACCATGGACTCAATCTGCTTCATGGTATCAAGGCCAACGCCCACAACAATCAGCAGAGCAGTTCCACCAAAGTTTACACCTTCAAGATGAGTTGCAGATGCAATAAAAGTTGGAAGAACAGCTACCAGAGCCAGGAATAACGCGCCAGCGAGCGTAATTCGAGTCATGACATAATCTAAATATTCTGCCGTTGGCTCACCCGGACGAATGCCCGGGATAAAACCACCGTATTTTTTCAGATTCTCTGCCATATCCGATATCTTTACAGTAACCGCGGTGTAAAAATACGTGAAGAAGATAATCAACAATGCGTACACTGTTGTTTGTAGCGGTGTACCCCACGCAAAATACCCGGCAATCTGTTTTACCCAGGGGATATCAATAAACTGGGCAATAGTTACTGGAAACATCAGCACGGATGACGCAAAGATTATTGGAATAACTCCCGCGGTGTTAACCTTAAGCGGGATGTGACTGGACTGTCCGCCATAAGACTTATGACCAACAACCCTCTTCGCATAAGATACTGGAACCCGGCGATAAGCTGTGTGAATTGCAACAACAAACACAATCATCGCTACAGCAATCACTGCGAAGAAGAAAACATTAATGTAACTAATGGTTCCTGTCTGTAAGTAATTATAAATCTTTCCAATGTTGTTTGGCAACGCAGCAACGATACCGGCGAAAATGATCAGTGAGATACCATTACCTACGCCGTTAGCAGTTATCTGCTCACCAAGCCACATGAGGAAAACTGTTCCTGCTGTCAGTGTAATCGCAATAATAAGAATTGACACTGGACCAGGATTTAGAATAGCCTGCTTCAAACCAATGGACATACCCATGGCCTGTAAGAAGGCAAGTAATACTGTGAAATATCTTGTAACCTTGGTGGTTTTTTTATAACCTTCCTGACCTTCCTTTGACCACTGCTCCAATGTTGGTACAACCACATTTAAGAGCTGAATGATAATGGAAGCATTAATGTAAGGCGTAATACTCATAGCAAATACGGAGAACTTACTAAGAGCACCACCGGAAAACATATCCAGTAAACCGAAAAGACTGCCATTGTTGAACAGTGATTCAATCGCTGAAGGATCAACACCCGGAACAGGAATATGAGTACCCATTCTGAAGATGGCGAACATTATCAGCGTAAAAGTGATCTTTGCTCGAAGCTCCGGAATCTTTACGATATTAGAGAGAGCTGATAACAAATCAGATCACCTCAACTTTTCCACCTGCTGCAGTAATCTTTTCTTCTGCGGACTTGGTGAAGCCGTTGGCTACAACAGTCAGCTTCTTGGTGAGCTCACCATTGCCGAGAATGCGAACACCGTCGCGTACGTTCTTAAGGATACCAGCCTCAATCAATGCAACAGCATCAACAGTAGCACCATCCTCAAAACGGTTCAGAGTCTCAACATTAACCTCTGCATATACGTTAGCAAAGATGTTCTTGAAACCACGCTTTGGTAATCTACGATATAAAGGCATCTGACCGCCCTCGAAACCAGTACGAACGCCGCCGCCGGAACGGGACTTCTGACCCTTCTGGCCTCTGCCGGAAGTCTTACCATTACCGCTGCCCAGGCCACGACCAACGCGGAAAGCGTTCTTGCGGGAACCAGGAGCTGGAGATAATTCATTTAACTTCATCTTTTAAGTGCACCTCCTTGAATCTCAAGCCTGCTCTTCAACAGTTACGAGATGCTCTACCTTGTGGATCTGGCCACGGAGAGACTCACTGTCTGGAAGCTCAACTGAGGAATTTAACTTCTTAAGTCCTAATGCTTTAATAGTAGCACGCTGAGTAGCTGGTCTACCGATCAGACTTCTGGTAAGAGTAATTTTTAAATTTGCCATTTCAAAACCCTCCTTAACCTAAAAGTTCCTGTACGGTCTTACCGCGAAGCTCAGCTACCTTCTCAGCCTGCTTCAGCTGCTCAAGACCCTTCAAGGTTGCACGAACCATGTTATTAGGATTGGAAGAACCAAGGGACTTGGTCAAAATATCCTTAATACCAGCAAGCTCGAGAACTGCACGAGCTGGGCCGCCAGCGATAACACCAGTACCTTTTGCAGCTGGCTTCATCAGTACACGGCCTGCACCGAAAATACCAATCATCTCATGAGGGATAGTAGTACCCTTCAGAGAAACATCAATAAGGTTCTTCTTAGCGTCTTCAACGCCCTTACGAATTGCCTCTGGAACCTCTGCAGCCTTACCTAAGCCTGCACCAACCTGACCCTTCTCATTACCAACAACAACAAGTGCGCTGAAGGAGAAGCGACGGCCGCCCTTTACAACCTTGGCAACTCTATTAATATATACAACTTTTTCCTGGAACTCAGGAGTCTCGTTGTCCATTCTAGCCATCTATGTACCTCCTTTACAAATATTAGAATTTCAAGCCAGCTTCACGAGCGGCTTCAGCAAGTGCTGCTACACGGCCATGATATACATAACCACCACGGTCGAAAACTACTTCAGTAATGCCCTTTTCCAGAGCGCGCTTAGCAACTGCCTCGCCTACTGCCTTGGCAGCCTCAATATTACCACCGTAGTTCTTGAAATCCTTATCCTTTGTGCTGGCAGATACGAGAGTAACACCGTTAACATCGTCGATAACCTGAGCATAAATATTGCTCAAGCTGCGGAATACGTTAAGACGTGGTCTCTCAGCAGTGCCGGAAATATGATTGCGTACACGCAGGTGACGCTTCTGACGAGCTTTATTTTTATCTTCCTTAACAAACACTGTCGGTTACTCCTTTCTGGTTATTATTTCTTACCCTTGGCGCCAGCCTTACCTACCTTACGGCGGATGTGCTCGCCTTCGTACTTAATACCCTTGCCCTTATATGGCTCTGGTCTTCTGTAGTCGCGAACCTTAGCTGCGATAGCGCCAACAACTTCCTTATCAATACCGTTTACAACGATCTTGGTAGGATTTGGTACCTCGAAAACGATACCAGTAGGTGGCTCAACAATAACTGGGTGAGAGAAACCAAGAGACAGGTTCAGGTTCTTGCCCTGGAGCTGTGCTCTGTAACCAACACCATTGATCTCAAGAGTCTTTGCGTAACCCTCAGTTACACCAACAACCATGTTGTTGATCAGGGTACGGGTAAGACCATGGAGAGATCTGTGATCTTTATTATCTGAAGGACGCTCTACAGTGAGTACACCGTCCTCTAATTTAATATTCATATCCTGGCTGAAAGAGCGAACTAACTCACCCTTTGGGCCCTTTACGGTAACCTTATTGCCATCCTCAATCTTAACGTTTACGCCAGCTGGGATAGTAATAGGTGCTCTACCAATTCTAGACATCTGTACACCTCCTGACTTCTAAATAATTACCAAACGTAAGCTACAACCTCGCCGCCGAGACCAGCCTTGCGAGCATTCTTATCGCTCATGATTCCCTTGGAAGTGGAAATGATGGCGATACCCAAACCACCAAGAACTCTAGGGAGCTCAGCAGCCTTTGCGTACTGGCGCAGGCCTGGCTTGGAAATACGCTTAATACCAGTAATTACCTTCTCACGGTTAGGACCGTACTTCAGGGATACAGTGATTACGCCCTGCTTACCATCCTCAGTGAAAGTGAAGTCATTGATGAAGCCCTCTTCCTTAAGAACGCCAGCGATGGCCTTCTTAATGTTGGAACCAGGAATCTCAACCTTTTCATGATAAACGGAGTTTGCATTACGCAAACGAGTCAACATATCTGCAATAGGATCAGTCATTACCATTTAAACCGATATCCTCCTTTCATTTTCGCCTTTAAGTTACCAGCTAGCCTTGGTTACGCCAGGAATGGCACCCTTGTAGCTCTGCTCTCTGAAACAAATACGGCACATATCGAACTTTCTGATATAACCGTGCGGACGACCGCAAATCTTACATCTGTTGTACTTGCGAACAGGGAACTTTGGTTCCTTGCTCCACTTTTCAATCATTGCCTTCTTGGCCACAGTCAGTACCTCCTTCTTTACGCTTTAAAAGGCATACCCATGAGCTTTAAGAGCTCGCGAGCTTCCTCATCAGTCTTTGCAGTAGTAACAACTACAATATTCATACCGCGGAGCTTGTCAATCTTATCATACTCAATTTCAGGGAAAATGAGCTGCTCCTTCAGGCCGATTGCGTAGTTACCGCGACCGTCGAAAGAATTGGAACCGATACCACGGAAGTCACGAACGCGTGGAAGTGCAACATTCATGAACTTGTCGAGGAACTGATACATGCGAACGCCGCGAAGAGTAACCTTTGCGCCGATTGGCATGCCCTGACGAAGCTTCCAAGCTGCCAGAGACTTCTTTGCTCTGGTGAGAATTGGCTTCTGGCCTGCGATAATAGTCAGATCATTTACAGCGGAGTCAAGAGCCTTAGGATTACCTACAGCCTCGCCAACACCCATGTTAATGATAATCTTAGAGATTTTTGGGAGCTCCATAACATTCTTGTAACCGAACTTTTCGGTCAGAGCAGGAACTACCTCTTTAATGTACTTTTCCTGTAATCTATCCACTAGATGGTCCTCCTTTCCTTATTATTTGGTCTGGTCTACAACTTCGCCGCACTTCTTGCAGGCGCGTACAGACTTACCATTTACATCCTTGTGAGCAACACGGGTAGCCTTGCCACAAGCTGGGCATACCAGCATAACCTTTGCTGCAAACATAGGAGCCTCTTTAACAAGGATGCCACCCTGTGGGGCACTCTGATTAGGCTTAGTGTGGCGCTTAACCTTGTTAACGCCCTCAACTACAACCTTATTCTTCTTAGGCAGAGCCTGGATAACCTTGCCCTGCTTGCCTTTATCTTTACCGGACAATACCAAAACGGTATCGCCCTTCTTTACATGCAGTTTTGTAATGGACAAAATAGCACCTCCTAACTATCAAAGAACTTCTGGAGCCAGGGAGACGATCTTCATGAAGTCTTTATCACGAAGCTCTCTTGCAACTGGTCCAAAAATACGGGTTCCTCTTGGAGTCTTATCCTCCTTGATAATTACGGCAGCGTTCTCGTCGAAACGAATGTAAGAACCATCGTTACGACGCTGGCCCTTCTTGGAACGAACTACAACGGCCTTAACAACGTCACCCTTCTTTACCATACCGCCAGGGGATGCAGATTTTACTGCAGCCACAATAATATCACCAATGTTAGCATACTTGCGATAAGAACCGCCAAGAACACGGATGCACATAATTTCCTTAGCACCGGTGTTGTCGCCAACATTGAGTAAAGTCTGTTGCTGAATCATCAGTTAACCTCCTCAACCAGAATTTCCATCATCAGGAAATTATTTAGCTTTCTCAACGATCTCTACAAGTCTCCAACGCTTATCCTTGGAAAGTGGACGAGTTTCCATAATGGAAACAGTGTCACCAATGTGAGCCTCGTTATTTTCATCATGGGCCTTGAATTTAACAGTCTTCTTAACGGCCTTCTTATATAATGCATGCTGCTCGATGTCAAGAACTGCTACTACAATAGTCTTGTCCATCTTGTCGCTTACAACTTTACCAATTTTAGTCTTGCGTTCATTTCTTTCGCTCATTAGGGAGCCTCCTTTCATCTGCATATCAATTCGTTCAATTAAGCATTAGCCTGTTCAGTCTGTACAGTCTTAATACGGGCAATAGTCTTCTTTACTTCCTTGATACGCATTGGGTTCTCCAACTGGCCAGTAGCGAGCTGGAAACGGAGGTTAAATAACTCCTCTTTGAGAGAAGCAAGTTTCTGGTTAAGTTCCTCAGCGCTCAAATCACGAATTTCATTAACCTTCATTTACTTCACCGCCCTCTGCTTCTAAATCTTCACGAACTACGAACTTTGTCTTGATTGGGAGCTTGTGGCCTGCAAGACGCATAGCCTCAGCAGCTACCTCACGAGAAACGCCGTCCATTTCGAACATTACACGGCCTGGCTTAACTACTGCTACCCAGTACTCTGGTGAACCCTTACCGGAACCCATACGAGTCTCAGCAGGCTTTGCAGTTACAGGCTTGTCAGGGAAAATCTTGATCCAAACCTTACCGCCACGCTTAATGTAACGAGTCATAGCAATACGGGCTGCCTCAATCTGTCTGTTAGTGATCCATGCTGGCTCGAGAGCTACAAGACCATACTCACCATGAGAAACCTTGTTACCACGCTGAGCCTTACCCTTCATGCGACCACGGAACTGTTTACGATATTTTACTCTCTTTGGTAATAACATTAAGCTTCGCTCCCTTCAACAGCAGCAACAGGCTGCTTTCTCTCAGGAAGAACCTCACCCTTGAAGATCCAAACCTTGATACCGATACGGCCATAAGTGGTAGCTGCCTCAGCAGTACCATAGTCGATGTCAGCTCTCAGAGTATGAAGAGGAATGGAACCCTCACGATAGGATTCGCTACGTGCGATTTCAGCGCCGCCGAGACGACCGGAGCACATAATCTTAATACCCTTTGCACCAAGACGCATAGTACGGCCTACAGCCTGCTTCATAGCACGACGGAAAGCAATACGACGCTCCAGGGAGCCTGCAATGTTCTCAGCAACCAGAGTTGCATCCATATCTGGATTCTTGATCTCCTCAATGCTGATGTCTACATTGCTGTTAGTGAACTTCTTGAGACCAGCCTTGATCTGCTCAATGCCGGAACCACCGCGGCCGATTACCATACCTGGCTTTGCAGTGTGGATAGTCAGCTTAAGACGGTTCTTAGAACGCTCAGTCTCAATCTTGGAAACGCCGGAGCTCTGAAGAAGGTTCTTCAGGTGACGGCGAATTTTAATATCTTCATGCAGATTAGCTGCATAATCTTTGCCAGCATACCACTTAGCATCCCAAGTCTTTACGATGCCAAGTCTTATACCATGTGGATTTACTTTCTGACCCAAGTTTATAACCTCCTTTTATTACTTTTCGTCTACTGCTACGGTGATGTGGGAAGAACGCTTCAAAATCTTGAAGGCCTGACCACGGGAACGTGGATGAATACGCTTCATAGTTGGTCCCTGATCAACGAAACAAGAAGAAACATAGAGGTTATCAACATTCATATCAAAGTTGTTCTCAGCGTTTGCTACTGCAGACTTGAGAACCTTTTCTATAGCTTCAGCACCAACTTTTGGTGTGAACTTTAAAATCGCAAATGCCTCAGCAACGCTCTTGCCACGGATAAGATCCATAACTACGCGTACCTTGCGAGGTGCAATGCGAACATATTTAGCAACTGCTTTTGCTTCCACAGAGGAATCCTCCTTTCAAAATCTTATCTAAGACCGGTCTTTCTCTCTTCACCGGCATGACCCTTGAATGTACGAGTTGGTGCGAACTCACCAAGCTTGTGGCCAACCATATCCTCAGTTACATAAACTGGAACATGCTTGCGGCCATCGTGTACAGCGATAGTGTGACCAACGAAAGTTGGCAGAATAGTAGAACTTCTGGACCAAGTCTTAACAACCTTCTTGTCGTTAGCTGCATTCAGGGCATCAATCTTCTTAGTTAAGCTTTCATGAACATAAGGTCCCTTTTTTACTGATCTTGACAATTTATATCCTCCTTCCGGTGATTATCTCTTATTTGGTACGGCCTTTAACGATTAACTTATCAGAAGCCTTCTTACGGCGGGTCTTAGCACCCATAGCGCATTTACCCCATTTAGTAACAGGATGCTTGCGGCCAACTGGGGAACGGCCCTCACCACCACCATGTGGATGGTCATTAGGGTTCATGGCTACACCGCGGTTTTCAGGGCGGATACCCAACCAGCGGTTACGGCCAGCCTTACCAATAGTGATGTTCATATGCTCGGCATTGCCAACTACACCGATAGTTGCACGGCAGTTAACATGTACCTTACGCATTTCACCGGATGGCATACGAAGGGTTGCATAATCACCCTCAATTGCCATGAGCTGTGCAGAAGCACCAGCGGAACGAACCAGCTGAGCACCCTTACCAATCTTCAGCTCAACATTGTGAACCTCGGTACCTACTGGAATGTTCTTTAATGGGAGACAGTTACCTGGCTTGATGTCGGCATTAGGACCGGACTCAACCATGTCTCCAACCTTAAGACCGTTAGGAGCGATAATGTAACGCTTCTCACCGTCTACATAATTTAAAAGTGCAATACGGGCACTGCGGTTTGGATCGTACTCGATAGTTGCAACGCGTGCTGGGATACCATCCTTAGTACGCTTGAAGTCGATAATACGATATAAACGCTTATGGCCGCCGCCCTGATGACGAACGGTCAATCTACCCTGCTGATTACGACCACCGTGCTTCTTAAGACGCTCAACGAGGGACTTCTCAGGCTTATCAGTAGTAATTTCATCGAAAGATGCTACAGTCATGAATCTTCTGCCTGCAGAATATGGTTTAAAACTCTTTACTGCCACTTAATTAACCTCCTTTTCCCTTATCTTACGCTTCGAAGAACTCGATGGTTTCGCCAGCTGCAAGTTTAACAATAGCTTTCTTAAAGTCACGACGCTTTCCAACGAAGCGACCCATACGCTTTTTCTTACCTTCAACATTGATGGTGTTTACACCAGCAACCTTTACATTGAAGATAGTAGAAACTGCCTTGGCAATTTCGATCTTGTTGGCAGCCTTAGCTACCTCAAATACATATTTGCCCTCAGCCATGAGAGTAGTGCTCTTTTCAGTAATGAGAGGGCGAATGATAATATCACGTGCTTCCATTATGCGTATACCTCCTCAATACGAGCGATGGCATCCTTAGTGATGAACAGCTTGTCAGCGTTCAGGATGTCAAATACATTCAGGCCGATAGTGTTAATGGTCTTAACACCTGGGATATTACGGGAAGACTTGTCAACGTTCTCTGCATAGTCTGCAGTAACGATGAGAGCCTTGTTATCTACACTGAAGCTCTCCAGCATCTTAACAACGTCCTTAGTCTTAGGAGCGTCGAAGTTAATGCTGTCGAGAACTACGATTTCACCATTAGCAACCTTGTCAGACAGAGCGCACATGATAGCAAGTCGACGCTGCTTACGAGGCATGCTGAATGCGTAGGAACGTGGGGATGGACCAAATACGGTACCGCCACCTACCCAAATTGGGGAACGGGTGGAACCACAGCGAGCACGGCCAGTACCCTTCTGCTTCCAAGGCTTACGGCCACCGCCGCGAACCATGCTGCGGGTCTTGGTAGCATGATTACCAAGACGCTGGGAAGCAAGCTGCATAACTACAGCCTGATGTACCAGACCTGCGTTCATCTCTACGCCAAAAATATTTTCATTTAATTCGAGATCGCCAACCTTCTTGTTAGCGATGTCGTAAATTGCTACTGTAGGCATTATTACTTATCCTCCTTCCGAATTAGTTTTTACCCGGTTTAACGGTTGCCTTTACAATTACGAGACCCTTCTTAGGACCAGGAATTGCGCCCTTAATAAGGAGCAGGTTACGATCTGCATCTACCTTAACAATAGAGAGACGCTGTACAGTAACCTTGTTGCCGCCCATCTGACCTGGCAGCTTCTTGCCCTTAAGAACACGACCACCGTGACCACTGATCATCGCACCTGTAGAACCAGGCTCACGATGAGACTTGGAACCATGTCCCATTGGTCCACGAGCAAAATTATGACGCTTGATACCACCGGCAAAACCCTTACCCTTGGAAGTACCAGTAACGTCAACTAATTCTCCGGCGGAAAATATGTCAACACCGATTACATCACCAGTGTTATATTCAGAAGCATCAGTCAAACGCATCTCGCGGATGTACTTAACAGGAGTAACACCAGCCTTTGCGAAATGACCCTTCATAGGCTTGTTTACCTTGTGTTCCTTGACTACGCCGAAGCCAAGCTGTACTGCATTATAACCATCATTTTCAACAGTCTTGTTCTGTACAACTACATTGTTGCCAGACTCAACAACTGTAACTGGAACAACCTGACCCTCTTCAGTGAAGATCTGAGTCATGCCCAGCTTTCTACCTAAAATTGCTTTAGCCAATTATTCCACCTCCTCTTATAACTTAAGCTCGATATCAACACCTGCTGGCAGTTCGAGACGAGTTAACGCATCTACTGTCTTAGGGGTTGGCTCCAGAACATCAATAAGACGCTTATGAGTTCTCATTTCGAACTGCTCGCGGGAATCCTTATTAACGTGTGGAGAACGCAGAATTGTGTATACCTGCTTCTCAGTTGGGAGCGGAATAGGGCCAGATACCTGTGCACCGGTTCTCTTTGCAGTTTCAACAATCTTAACTGCACTCTGATCCAATGCCTTGTGATCATAAGCCTTCAAACGAATTCTGATTTTCTGCTGCTTAGACAATTTATTTTCCTCCTTCTCGTCCGGGCTCCAGGCCCAAACATTTCTCCGTAGTAGTTCCCTTACTAACGCCCGAAGCGTTGCAAGCCATCTACCACGTCATCGCATTGGGGGTACTTAGAAGCACACCGCTTCTTATTATATATACCATACTGAAAATGTCAATATGGAGAGTACCATAAACCTTATTATAAGGGCGACCCATGGGCCGCCCTTACTATATAAGGATTTTAAATGAATCTATTTAGTTACTAAGACTAACTACTTATAATTAAGCGTCGATCTCAGTTACTCGACCAGCACCTACAGTGTGGCCACCCTCGCGGATAGCGAAGCGGAGACCAGCCTCGATAGCGATTGGAGTGATGAGCTCTACGGACATCTCTACGTTATCGCCAGGCATTACCATTGGTACATCCTCAGGGAGGGTTACAACACCGGTAACGTCAGTAGTTCTGAAGTAGAACTGTGGACGGTAGTTGGAAGTGAAAGCAGTGTGACGGCCGCCCTCTTCCTTAGTCAGTACGTAAACCTGACCCTTGAACTTGGTGTGTGGGTTGATGGAACCTGGCTTAGCAAGTACCTGACCACGCTGAATGTCCTTACGGTCAACACCACGGAGCAGAGCACCGATGTTATCACCAGCCTGTGCGCTAGGGAGCAGCTTGCGGAACATCTCGATACCAGTTACAACAGTGGAACGAGTCTCTTCAGCAATACCTACGATCTCAACAGTGTCGTTGAGGTTCAGCTCGCCACGCTCAACACGGCCAGTTGCTACAGTACCACGACCAGTGATAGTGAATACGTCCTCTACTGGCATCAGGAAAGGCTTATCGGTATCACGGGTAGGAGTTGGGATGTAAGCATCAACCTCAGCCATCAGCTTGAGGATGTTAGCCTTCTGCTCTTCGTCGCCCTCGAGAGCCTTCAGAGCGGAACCAGCAACTACTGGAATCTCATCGCCAGGGAACTCGTAGCTGGAGAGCAGCTCACGAACTTCCATCTCAACGAGCTCGAGGAGCTCAGGATCGTCAACCTGGTCAACCTTGTTGAGGAATACTACCATTGCAGGTACACCTACCTGACGAGCGAGCAGGATGTGCTCACGGGTCTGAGGCATAGGACCATCAGCAGCGGATACTACCAGGATAGCGCCATCCATCTGAGCAGCACCAGTGATCATGTTCTTTACATAGTCAGCATGGCCTGGGCAGTCAACGTGTGCATAGTGACGAGCTTCAGTCTCGTACTCAACGTGTGCAGTGTTGATGGTGATACCGCGCTCTCTCTCCTCTGGAGCCTTATCGATGTTAGCGTAATCCTCGAACTGAGCCATACCCTTCTCAGAGAGAACCTTGGTGATAGCAGCAGTCAGAGTGGTCTTACCATGGTCAACGTGACCGATAGTACCAATGTTAACATGTGGTTTTGTTCTTTCAAATGTTTCCTTTGCCATTTTGGATTATTTCCTCCTTATTATTCGCCTTTATTCTTGGCAATAATGCCATCTGCGATATTTTTAGGAACTTCCTCGTAGTGAGAAACTTCCATTGAGTAGTTACCGCGGCCCTGAGTCTTGGAACGCAGATCAGTGGAATAGCCGAACATACCAGAAAGTGGTACGAAACCGTTGATAACCTGGGCACCATTACGTGCTTCCATGCCATCGATACGACCACGACGGGAGTTCAGGTCACCGATTACATCGCCCATGTACTCTTCTGGAACGATAACCTCAACCTTAACATAAGGCTCGAGAATTACTGGATCAGCCTTGAGAGCACCGTTCTTGAATGCCATGGAACCGGCAACCTTGAACGCAGCCTCAGAGGAGTCAACCTCATGGTAAGATCCATCATAAACGATAGCCTTAACATCAACAACTGGGTAACCAGCGAGAACGCCGGCTTCCATAGCCTGCTTAATACCAGCCTCGATTGGGTTGATGAATTCCTTAGGAATAGCACCACCAACAACCTTGTTCTCAAAGCTGAAGCCAGCACCTGGCTCCTGAGGAATGAGCTGGAGTTTGCAGTGACCATACTGGCCATGACCACCGGACTGACGAACGAACTTACCTTCGCAGTCAACTTCCTTACGGATGGTCTCTCTATAAGCAACCTGAGGGTTACCTACTACGCAGTCAACCTTGAACTCACGGAGCATACGGTCAACGATGATCTCCAGGTGAAGCTCACCCATACCGGAGATGATAACCTGACCAGTCTCTTCGTCAGTACGAACGCGGAAGGTTGGATCCTCCTCTGCCAGCTTCTGAAGGGCAATACCCATCTTCTCCTGGTCGTTCTTGGTCTTAGGCTCAACTGCTACGGAAATAACAGGATCTGGGAACTCCATGGACTCCAGAATGATTGGTGCGTTCTCATCGCAGAGGGTATCACCAGTGGTGGTGTCCTTGAGACCTACTGCAGCAGCGATATCACCGCTGTATACAATCTCCAGTTCCTTACGGTTATTTGCATGCATCTGGAGGATACGGCCGATACGCTCCTTCTTGCCCTTAGTGGAGTTGTACACATAAGAGCCGGAGGACAGGGTACCGGAGTAAACTCTGAAGAATGCCAGCTTACCAACGAATGGGTCAGCCATGATCTTGAATGCTAATGCAGCAAATGGCTCCTTATCGCTGGAAGGACGGGAATCCTCCTCGCCAGTCTCAGGGTTAACACCCTTGATTGCTGCGATATCAGTAGGAGCAGGCATGAAGTCAACAACAGCGTCCAGCATAGGCTGTACACCCTTGTTGCGGTAAGAAGTACCGCAAGTTACTGGGCACATCTTACAAGCGATGGTAGCCTTACGGATTACGGACTTGATCTCCTCTTCGGAAATCTCCTCACCCTCAAGGTACTTCATTGCAAACTCATCATCGAAGTCGGAAAGAGCTTCCATGAGAATCTCATGATACTCTTCAGCTTTGTCCTTCATATCAGCAGGAATCTCAACTTCGTCAGCTACCTTACCGAGGTCATCCTCGTAAATGATAGCTTCCATCTTAACAAGATCAATGATGCCCTGGAAGTCATCCTCAGCACCGATTGGCAGCTGGATTGCAACTGCATTGGCCTGGAGGCGCTCCTTCATCATGTTGATTACGTTATAGAAATCCGCACCAGTAATATCCATCTTATTTACATAAGCCATACGTGGTACGCTGTATTTCTCAGCCTGACGCCATACGGTCTCAGTCTGAGGCTCAACGCCGCCGCGGGCAGTCAGAACTGCAACGGCACCGTCCAATACTCTCAGAGAACGCTCTACCTCTACAGTGAAGTCAACGTGGCCTGGGGTATCAATAATATTGATACGATGTTCCTTCCAATGGCAAGTGGTAGCAGCGGAAGTAATGGTAATACCACGCTCCTGCTCCTGCTCCATCCAGTCCATGGTGGCAGCGCCTTCATGAACCTCACCAATTTTGTGGTTGACACCTGTATAGAAGAGGATACGCTCAGTAGTGGTTGTCTTACCGGCATCGATGTGAGCCATGATACCGATATTACGAGTCTTTTCGAGACTATACTCTCTTGCCACTTGTATATCGCTCCTTAAAACTTAACTACTATAGAAGATTACCAACGATAATGTGCGAAAGCCTTGTTAGCCTCTGCCATCTTGTGGGTATCTTCCTTCTTCTTGATTGCTGCACCAGTGTTGTTAGCTGCATCCATCAGCTCGCCAGCAAGTCTCTCATCCATGGTCTTCTCGCCACGCAGTCTTGCGTAGTTAACAGTCCAACGAATACCGAGGGTCATGCGACGGTCAGGACGAACCTCAACTGGAACCTGGTAGTTAGCACCACCAACACGGCGGGCACGAACCTCCAGAACTGGCATAACATTCTTTAATGCAGTCTCAAAAACCTCCAGTGGATCCTGGCCGGTCTTGGAACGAATGATTTCGAATGCATCGTATACTACTCTTTCAGCAACGCCCTTCTTACCAGAAAGCATTACCTTGTTGATGAACTTAGTGACGATCTTGGAATGATACACTGGATCCGGTAATACGTCACGCTTAGGTACTGAACCTTTTCTTGGCATCTGTTTTTGCCTCCTTCCATAATCTTCAGTCTTTAGAATTGTTTTTTTAGCAGATCTTATGCTTTCTTAGCCTTAGCGCGCTTAGCACCATACTTGGATCTACCCTGAGCGCGATCCTGAACACCTGCGGTATCCAAGGAACCACGAACGATGTGATAACGAACACCTGGTAAGTCCTTAACACGTCCGCCTCTGATCAAAACAACGCTATGTTCCTGCAGATTATGGCCAATGCCTGGGATGTATGCGGTTACTTCAATGCTATTTGTCAAACGAACACGGGCAACCTTACGCAATGCGGAGTTTGGTTTCTTAGGAGTTGTAGTGTAAACTCTTGTGCAAACGCCACGTTTCTGTGGGCAATTCTTTAATGCCGGTGCTGTAGATTTATCCTGCATGCTCTGTCTGCTCTTGCGAACTAACTGATTAATTGTAGGCATACATGCACCTCCTTCCTTCAAATTGAGTATTTAGTATTTATTCAAATCCCACATCGCCGCCAATGGCAAGTGATATGAAATTTTTAACAATGGCCCTGTTTGAGAACCGCCACTGCAGCAGCCTTAACACCAATCGAGCAGGCCTTGCCAAGCTCTTCCATGGTATATGCTGCTTCCACTGGGATCTCTTTATCCTCGCAGAGTATTTTTAAGGGTTCTGTAACCCTACCCTCTGCATTGGCACCCAGAAAAACGCACACAACCTGTTCCTTGTTGATGGCTTTGGTTACCTGTTTGATACCTGTAACATGCTCTGCCTTCTTCAATTCATCCAGCTGCATACGCTTCACTCCTATAATTGGAAATCCTCATACCTTAGGCACAAAGGTATTTTAGCACCCCCTAAAACCAATGTCAACACTTTATTTTTCTAGTATTTCATTGTACACGCAGTCTGGTGTGTCATAAGTTACACATGCACCTCTTATTGTGTACTTATGTCTTTGTCTTGCGTACACGATTTGTTTTTTCTGGAACACTTAACCAACACTTACTCATTTTTAACTTATTTTCAACTCATTTTGCACAAATTTTCAACTGGCTTTACTAAATAATTTTTGATATTTTTTTGTATTTTTTTGAGTACATTTTTAAAACATGCCAAAAACAAAAAGCGGGCAGGTGATGATTACCTGCCCGAATATATTTAAAATTTTACTTTAATCCTGCAATAACTTTCCTCATTGCCTCAGCCACATTCTCCTTGTTGAAACCGAATTTCTCAAAGAGCTGTGCTGCAGGTGCAGAAGCACCAAAGGAAGTCATGCAAACAGTGGCACCATCCAGGCCCACATATTTGCCCCAGCCAAAGTCCTTGCCTGCCTCTACAGCTACGCGGGCACGGACATTATTAGGGAGAACCTTTGCCTTGTATTCCTCACTCTGCTCCTCAAAGATATCCATACATGGCATGGATACTACGCGAACATCAATGCCTTCATTCTTGAGGATTTCCTGTGCTTCAATACCCAAAGCTACCTCGGAACCAGTGGCAATAATGATACCATCAGGAGTTTCCTTGGAAGAATCAGATACCACATAGGCCCCCTTCAAGGCTTCCTTGCTGCTTCCAGCCAAAGGAGTCAAGTTCTGACGGGTGAGAACCAACGCAGTAGGAGTATTGGTGCTGGTAATAGCACTATACCATGCTACAGCAGTTTCCATATCGTCTGCTGGACGGAATACATTGATATTTGGCAGACTGCGAAGCATTGCCAGCTGCTCAATTGGCTCATGGGTAGGACCATCCTCGCCTACACCGATACTGTCATGGGTCAATACATAAGTAACAGGCAACCCCATAATAGAAGCCAGACGAATCATTGGCTTTAAGTAATCGGAGAATACGAAGAAGGTACCCACAAAGGTACGGAGACCGCCATGAAGAGTGATACCATTTGCAATCGCACTCATGGCCAGCTCACGAACGCCGAAATGAATATTCTTGCCGGCATAATTATCCTTGGAGAAGAAGGATTCGCCCTTCATTTCAGTCTTGTTGGAAGGAGCCAAATCGGCACTGCCACCAAACATATTTGGCAAAATACCATTCAGTTTGTTGATAAGGTTACCAGACAGGGCACGGCTGGCAGTTGGCTTGTCATTTCTTGCCCAGAAATCTTTATTGTTAAGGAGAGCTTCTGCATCAACTGGTGCATGGAACTCTTCCCAACGCTTGGCATCCTCAGGGAAGTTGGCGCAATATGCTGCAAAGAGCTTATTCCACTCAGCCTCAGCCTTTTCGCCTCTGGACGCCAATTCCTTGTAGTCAGTATAAACCTCATCAGGAACCTTAAATGCTTCCTGCTCAGGCCACTGGAGATTTTCCTTGGCAGCCTGGAGATTATCCTCACCCAAAGGCTCGCCATGGGCACTGGCAGTACCCTGCTTAGCTGGGCAGCCGTAGCCGATTTCAGTGTGAACACGAATAAAGGATGGACGGGTAGTATCAGCCTTGGCCTTCTCAATAGCCGCACCAATAGCTGCACAGTCAGTACCATCAGCCACATCTATAGTCTGGAAGCCGAAAGCCTCCATGCGCTTCATAACATCCTCAGTGAAGGCAATGTCAGTGCTGCCCTCAATGGAAATGCGGTTGCTGTCATAAATTACAATGAGCTTGCTCAGGCCCAGAGTACCTGCAAGGGAGAACGCCTCAGAGGAAATACCCTCCATAAGACAGCCGTCGCCGCCCAAAACGAAGGTATGATGGTCAACCACTTCATAGCCCGGCTTGTTGAACTCAGCTGCCAGATGTCTTTCAGCCATTGCCATACCTACAGCCATTGCCATACCTGCACCCAGAGGGCCAGTGGTAGCCTCAACGCCTACAGTGTGTGCATATTCAGGATGACCAGGAGTAAGGGAATCCAGCTGACGGAAATTCTTCAGATCATCAATGGTAAGGCCATAGCCAAAGAGATGAAGAAGGGAATACAGCATGGCAGAGCCATGACCGCCAGAGAGAATAAATCTGTCACGGTTGGCCCACTTAGGGTTCTTGCCATTATGATTCATGTGCTTGCCCCACAGCTCATAGGCGATAGGTGCACAGCCCATTGGCAGGCCTGGATGGCCGGACTTGGCCTTCTGAATCATTTCAGCAGCCAGTATACGGATAGCATTTACGCTATTTTTCTCTACATTACTCAAAGAAATTCACTCCTTAAATTATCTTGGATATATTATTTGGAAGCAATAACATCAATTTCAACCAAAACGTCCTTAGGCAGCTTGCTCACCTCAACACATACACGGGCTGGACAATTTTCAGTAAAATACTTGCCATAAATTTCATTTACCTTGCCGAAGTCCCCCATGTTCGTAATATAAACGGTGGTCTTTACCACATCAGAGAGACTGTAGCCTGCTGCAGTTACAATGGCCTTCAGATTTTCAAGAACCTGAGTGGTCTGCTCCACAATACCGCCTTCCACAACAGCACCAGTGGCTGGAACCAATGGAATCTGGCCAGAAACAAACAGCATACCACCAGCAGTTTTAACCGCCTGGGAATATGGGCCAATGGCACCTGGGGCATTTGTAGTAGCAATAATCTCATTCATAGTTAATCCTCCTTGCAAGATAAACAATAAATATCTTATTTTTTATTGGCTAAATCAGGACGCAGATTAGCAGCCTTGCCTAAAAAAACATGCTTGATTTCACGCTGTTTCAGGTCAGTATCTACCAATAAAAGAACCCGGATACATTTTTCCATGGCTCCCTCCACATCCATCTGGCGGGCATCAAAAAGCGGAACGGCATCAAAGCCGGGCAGCTTTCTGGCACCGGAGGCTGGAAAAGCCGCAGTAATATCCTCAGTGGCACTGAAGATGGCCGCTCCAATATCCTCCGGATTCACATTATTTCGTTTCAGCATTTCGCTGACAACTTCCTGAGTTGCAACCCAAATTGCCTGGGCGGTGTTTTCCTCTACAGTAGTAGCTCCGCGTAATCCCCGCAATTCCATTCCTCCCCTAATATCTTATCTATTAACTGGACAATACCTCAATGCCAGTTTCGGTAACAAGTATAGTCTTCTCCCACTGGGCAGACAAAGAGCCATCCTTGGTACGCACTGTCCAGCCGTCCTTCTTATCAACTGTAACCTTGTACTTGCCGGCATTAATCATAGGCTCCACAGTGAACACCATGCCTGGAACCAAAAGCATACCAGTACCTGGCTGACCCACATGTGGTACAAACGGCTCCACATGGAAATCCTTGCCTACACCATGGCCACCCAATTCTGTAACTACTGAATATCCATTAGCCTTGGCATGGGCATTTACAGCGGCACCAATATCACCCAGCCAACCCCAAGGCTTAACAGCCTCAATGCCCAGCTCCATACATTCCTTGGCCACCCGCACCAGCTTTTCTGCCTCAGGGGTAGTCTTGCCGCCCACAATATACATACGGGAGGCATCAGCATAATAGCCGTCCAAAATGGTGGTAATATCAATATTCACGATATCCCCTTCCTTAAGAATGGTCTTCTTGGAAGGAATACCATGACAAACAACTTCATTGATAGAGATACAAATGCTCTTTGGGAAACCCTCGTAATTCAGGCAGGCAGGAATACCGCCATTCTTCTCAATAAATTCCCGTACTGCAGTATCAATGGCCTCTGTATTCTGGCCTGGCTCCACCATGCTGCCTGCCAAATCCAGGGCAGCATCATTTACCACGCCACTTTTTCTGATACCTTCAATATCAGCAGGAGTCAATATTATATTATGAGGTGGCTTACACTGGGACTTAAATACATCATATTTATAGGAATCAATACGGTCATCAAAGTCCAGATGACATTTCTTGTATTTCAGCCCACTGCCACACCAACACAAATCATTTCTGTTCATTCTACTGAATGCTTCCTTTCAAAACTATAGTCCAATCTTTATTTAAACATAGTAATTGTTAAGTGGCAAGTTTTTTCTCTTGGCTCTGTTCAGTTATTAATATTTTTATTGTTTAGCAATAATTGACATAGTATATATAGGGTATTACAATAAAATCTGACGGCCCAGAGCAATGGGTCGCAGGCTAAAAATGAAAGGATCGTTCTTAACTTTGAAAAATAAAATACCTACTATTATATATGTAATCTTTTGCTTAATTCTTATTATGTGTTTATGGAATATCAGAGAGAGCAAGGATGGCATACCTGTGCTGAACTACCATCAGATCAACCCTACGGAAAAAAATCCTTTGACGGTACCAACATCTGATTTTGCAGCCCAGATGCAATATCTGGAGGATAACGGTTACCATACCATTTCCCCCGATGAGCTTCATGGCTATCTGGTGGACGGTAAGGAGCTTCCGGAGAAACCGATACTCATTACCTTCGATGATGGTTATGCCGACAACTACGAATATGCCTATCCTATATTAAAAGAGCATAATATGAAGGCAACCATCTTCCTTGTTTCAGATTTTATGGGTCGCTTTGACAACTATCTGACCTGGGACAGGGTTTATGAAATGAGTGAAAACCAGATTTATATGGGCAGCCACACCCTAAGCCACTTTGAGCTTACTCCCCTTAATCAGACTGAGCTGGTAAATCAGCTGATGGGTGGCAAGCTGGCCGTGGAATGGAAAACCTTTAAATTCTGCGAATACATTGCCTACCCTGGTGGATTTTACAATCAGCTGGTATTGTCCGAAGTGAAAAAGGCCGGCTATAAGGGTGGCTTCACCGTATATAATGATTACGTTCATCAAGGTGATGACCCATACACTATAAACCGTATTGCCATATTCGGTTCCCAGCATCTTGTTATGCCAAGATTCTGGATCCGCCTTCACATGGCTCCGGTGGTTGGCCGCATGGAACGCTTCCGTTCAAAGCTCATTGACGCCGGTTATCCTACTTTGGCAGAGCTTATATTTATACCATAAGGAGATTCCCATTTATGATAGCTAACATCATATCATATGCCTTACTCATAGGCCTTATTGTCTTCTTTTTTGTTGCAATGCGCCGCATTTTGAAAAGGGATAATGTTATAAATGAGCTGATTCTTGGCTTTTATGATTACCAGACCATTTCCAAGGAAGAAGTCATATCAAGAATGTACCAGTATGCTTGCAAGGATTTTCGCCTGAAGGGGCTCATCCAAAAATACAATGCCACGGAAGATGATTACACCGTTATCTTTGACAAGCTCATCTACTGGGCAAACTTCAAAAAGCGTAAGCGCTACATTCCAATTAATTCCTTCTTTTTTTATGGCTCCCTAAAATATCTCCTTCAGCATAAGGATGATGAGGCAAAGCCAATCACTATGAAGATGATGAATTACTTCCATTTTTAAAAAAAGCAACAAAAGGGACTGCCCAGGCAGTCCCTTTTCCTATGTCTATATTTTATATAGCTTTATTTGTCTTCCATCTTGTGATGATATTTCTTAATATCCCCTTTAAGAATATCAATGTCGATGTCAAAGCCTGCAGCATGGCCAGGCTCACCCTTAATTGCCTTGTCATAATTGTAGGAGCTGTTTACCACGACCTCATCAGTGAGCCTTTCGCTGTTGCGGATAACAATGTTTCTGAAAACTGTCAGGTACTCGCCCTCCATTTTCTCCACATAAAGCTCATCCTTCAGCTTCTGAATTTCAGCCTCGTACTCAGTGGCAGGCTTGAAGTTTTCCAAGGCGTGCTGGTAATCGTTGTAAGCCTCATCACGCTTTACAACCGTCCCCTCATCCAGGTGTTCCTTCTCAATGAGATCACCAATAACAGGATACTTTACCTTTACATAATCCAGGATTTCCTTGTTTCTGTTCAGCTCCCGGATTTCTTCCTCCAGGGCCTCAATCTCCTGATCACGCTTCTGCATTTCACCGTTAAGGGTCTTGATGCCCTCTTCCTTTTCCTGCAGCAGTTCCCGGTCAGACACCTTTACATAAACTACACCCATTACACAAAGCAGTGCGAAAATACCGGCAACCACCATTGGCATAACATTTTCCATTTTCTAATCCCCTTCTCTTTTTTTATTATGAAAATAAAAAAACCTCAGATTCCTCTGAGGCTTAGTTTGCAATATGGTGGAGACGAGGAGAATCGAACTCCTGACCCCCTGCTTGCAAGGCAGGTGCTCTCCCAGCTGAGCTACGCCCCCATTTACTCGTTCTTTTGTCGTCATGCGTTGTTGCGCCTCAACTCCCTCGCTCGGCGTATGTTTCTATACGCCTCGGTCGGTCGTTTCGTCGCGCCTAGCCTGACAACAAAATAACTTCGTAACACGCCTAATTTTTATCCCTTTACTTTACTATACTAAGATAAAAACCCTGCGCAACCAAGACTCATTATATGAAAATCAGAACTGCGTGTCAACAAGATTTTCACATAATTTAGCCTTTAGATTTTGTGGATTTGCTTTAACAGGGCTATGGCATTCATGCCAAGGCCTGTGAAGCGTGCCACATCCTCTGGGGTATAGCCTGCCATTAAGAGCTTTCTGGCAATATCAGTAGCATCGTCCTTATCATCAATTTCCGGATCTTCAATAACTGGTTCCACTTCCTGTTGCTCCATTACTGGCGCAGCAGGCTCAGACACATACTCCTGCTCCGGTTCATACCCGGCACCTGGCATTGCTTCATATTCTGAAGTGCCTTTATAGTCAGACTCCATCTCTGGAATTGGCTCCGGCTCAGAGCTGATGTCGATGTTCAAACCCATATCATTCTGGGCTGCCTCAAGATTTTTGGACACCTCACGGAAGGCCTCCAAGGCCAGCTTCGCTTCCTCGGAAATGCCACTGTCTTCCTCTACTTCCGGCTGAATTTCCTCAATATCCTCTGCTGATATCTCAGAGTCCTGTTCCAGATTTTCCGTATATTCCACATTTTCAGGAACTGCCAGATTTGGATCCTGCATATTAGATTCCAGCAACTGGGAAAAATCAGGTTCCAAATTTTCTTCTGGTTCCTGGGATGCATCCATAACTGGTTGCATTTCAGCTACGGGCTGGGTCTCAACAACTGACTGAGCTGGGATATGCTGGGACTGTATAGGCTGAACCACCGGTTCTTGCTGCATTGCCTGCAATTTCTGCAGCTGATCAATACGTTGCTGCAACATCTCCGTCTTATAATCTGCTTCCCGGAGCAGACCCTCCAAATGGTCTATATGGCCTGCCATTCGATTGATAATCTCATCTGCTGACTGCTCCAGCTCATAACGAAGCCTTCCCGCAGAGGCTTCCATTACCTCAGGATCCTCCTCAGTCTTTTGGAGCTGACGACGAGCCAATAATACAATAATTGCTCCGACAATAATTATAAAACCTAAAAACTCAGTGGTCATCTAACTCTCCCATTAAAAACTAATATCTATATTATGACCTCTATATTGGTCAACTGCCATTCTCTCCGGCTCAGCATCCTGGACCTCTTCCTCAATTTCCACAGGAGCGGCCTTGCGCTTTTTCCCACGGTAGCCACCCTTGCCCCGCTCCTCATCAGGATTATCCTTAATCTTCTGGCCTTCAGCTTCTTCTTTACTGCGGACCTGCTGCTGCAAATGCTCCTGCTCCTGCTGATCCTTTACAGCCTGATAATCATGTACCACGGCTCCATGTTGATTCATGTTGTGCTGAATCTGTCCAACATCCGCCGACTGTGGTACTGTCATTCTGATATTCATTGGGCTAAAATCCATAAAAACAGCCCCTTTCGCCTATCAATAAGCACCTATCTTTATGAAATCATCTTCCACATACTGGGTACAGCATTTTTCTTCCACCTGAACATTTTTCATGATGGAATTAATACTCAATCTGGCCCCCGGATACAAGGTATCCTTAACCCTTATCTTGCCCCGCTTCATTTTCTGAAGCTCTGTATCCAGTTCCTTAAGGAGTCGTTCATTACGCTCCACAGTGCCTGCCAATGGGAACTGGGAACGAATCAATGCATTAAAACGCTCTGCCTTATCAGGTGGCAACTGGCTTATATCCAGCTTGCCAAGGGTGTTAATCATCTTGGTTACCTGATCAAGGCGTTTCTTGGCCTCATTATATTCTTTTAATACGGTCTGATACTGTTTCTGAAGCATTGGATTAACACCAACAGTAAGTCGGGTAACCACATTGGAGGCATTGCCCACATTGGTGGCCCTGATTTCCTCACCTGCAGCCAGATTTCCACCATTAATCAGGCCCTTTTTGCCCTCTACAATAAGGGTATGGCCTGCTCTGATGGTGGAGTGCATGGCAACATCCGTAATAATTACATTACCCCCGGCCTCAATATCAGCATTTTCCGCAAAGGTAGCCTGAAAATCATTTTCTGCCCGAACAGTGCCACGACTCATGCCCTGAACACCGCCCTTAACGATGATATTTCGCCCAATAACATCGCCGCCACTGATCATACCCTTAATCTCAATATCACCAGTGGCCTTCAGCTGGAACCCCAGCTGTACACTGCCATTTACAGTAACACCACCAACAAAATCAATATTGCCAGTGGCCATGCCCACATCTCCCTTAACATCAAGATGAGGGTCAACGCTTATCTTGTTTCCGTTATCCACAATCTGACCATCGATTTCGGAAACGACGAAATTCTCATCTTTAATAATGGTATTTTTACCAGCTGGAACTGGCTTTGGCTTACCTGGCTTCTGACGAATTGTGGCACCATGAACATTGGTTCCAGGCTTGCCCTGGGTGTGAGGAATTCTCTCAGCAAGAACCTGTCCCTTCTTGGCAAGAAGGAAAATGTTAAGGTTCTTGTAATCCACCCTGTCATATTCGTCTGCCACCGGGCGGCCCGTTATGCTCATATCGAATTTCTTCACAATCTGGGCATCAAGACCGTGCTCTGGTGGAATACCAAAAGCAACCTTGGTAATGCGTCCTGATTCAGCTGCCTCCTTGACAGCCTCCTCATCAATACCAAAGACAATATTTTTGATTGCCAGTGCTTCCTTTATCATATCAGCAGTTGGAACGGCCTGATTTTCCTTAATATCAAAGCGAACAGTTACCTCCAGCTTGTCCTTGGAAACATCCACAAAAACATTGCCGAATTCTTTTTTTTCCTGTAACTCCTGAGTAGTGAGCTGCTCATCAGTATTACCTTTACGGCCGCCCTCCTTATAATTATCAGGAACCACAAACTTGTCAGATATCTTTGTAGGAACACCATTTGCTTCACGGACCATTCTGGCCAAAAGCTCCAGATTGTAATCCTCAACACTGAATTCCTTTAATATCTGACGCATATCTGATAATTCGAATTGAATTCCCGGTTCTGAAGATTCATATACGGTCAAATAGACACCGTCATTGCGGAATTCAAATAAATAACCAGATTCACGATTACCAACTGTAGAGACTGAACTTGCATTATCCATAAACAGCCCTCCCTTGGTTGCCTCCCCCTCTCCAGAGAACCAACCAACAAACGCATCCTTGCATTTGTAAACTGATTTATTTTAAAGATCAATAGCCTCGTTTGCCAAAAAGCCCCTCAGCTTAAATACTGCCTTTGTATGCAGCTGACAGATACGGGCTTCAGATAAATGCAATACCTGGCTTATTTCCTTCATGGTCAACTCTTCGTGATAATAAAGTGATATAACCAGCCGCTCTTTTTCGGAAAGCTGGTCAATAGCCCTGGCCAGTGTTTCTTTTATTTCCACTGTTTCCAGGCTCTTTGTAGGATCATTAACAGCAGAAGATGCTGTCTCAAATTTTATATATTCACCCAAAGGGATAATTGTGGAGGCACTAACCTGCTGCTCCAGAGCATGAAGCTGATCCATGGTTACCTCAAGAGCATCCGCCAGTTCTTCATCTGTTGGGGTGCGTCCCAAATCCCCCTCCAGGGTAATTATCGTACTTTCATATTTTTTTATTTTCTGACGCAGAGAAACAGATATCCAATCCCGGGCACGAAGGTCATCCTTCATAGCTCCGCTGATTCTGATACCTGCATATGTTTCAAATTTATTCCCTCGATTATAGTCATATCGGGAAACAGCGTCCATTAAACCAAAATAGCCGCTGACCTTTAGGTCATCGGTATCCACATGACTTGGCAGACTGATGGCCAGCCTGCCGGCTATGATATTAACCAGTGGGAGATAATGCTCTACCAGTTGATTCCTGATGTCCATGTTATCCTTGTCACGACTGTATTCAATCCAAAGCTGTTTAACTTCCTCAGGACTTAACTCTGTGCTCTGCAACTTCTCTCACCACCATTATTAAATCCACAACAAACAATTTACTCTTCCTGATCCGTTGCCACATGACGCAACTCATCAGCCTGAAGCGGGGTAAATCCACCCTCTTCAGCAAATTAAGATTCCTCCTGAGGAGCTTCTTCCCCTGCTTCCTCCGATTCCTCATCTGTCTCCTGATTGTCATCATCTGCCTGTTCTTCTTCCTCTTCGCCCTTTTTCCAGTTTTCCTCAAACTCGCGAATAATTGAGGCATACCCCAAACGATCGAATAGGAAGATGGCTATGTAGACAACAATTCCCGACACTATAAAGCTACAAAATGCCCGGCCAAGAATTATCTGCAACCGGGCATCTGATAACAGTCCTGCGACTATAGCAGTCAAAGCTGCTATAGCCCCACAAACTGAAGCTGCACCAAGCTTAAACACATTAATCACCGTCTAAATTTCTTTCTCGCCCTTATCAATGGTCTTAACCTTGTAAACACCATTTGATAAATCGATGGATACTGTACGACCATAGCTGCCACCTGTATCTTCACCGATAATAGGAATACCTAAGCCGGCAAGAACATCCTTGGCAGCTTGAGCATTTCTTTGCCCCACACGCATAATATCAGTAGCGTTGGCAAAAGCAAACATTTGGGCACCACCAGCGATCTTGGCAACCAGTCTGCTCTTGGAAGCACCCAACTTCAGCACTTCGTTCAGCATATCAGGTATACCAGTATCTGCAAATTTTGCCCTGTTTTCGTTAGCCCTGGACTGGGTACTGTCTGGCAACATTATATGAAGGAGCCCGCCGACTTTGGTCTGCGGATCATATAGTGAGATGCCAATACATGAACCAAGCCCATAACTAATTAATGTTGCTGGAGCGGTACCGACTTTTGCATCGGCCATTCCAACCTTAACTAATTCTGGCATATCACTCAACTCCCACTGCAGACAGTATAGTTTCCAATGAACCAGGATCTGGTACCAAGAAGAAGTGACCCTTGATACCTTCATCATCGGTATTGAACTCAGTCTCGATAACTAATGCATGGTCACCCATCTGACCAAGCTGAATCAATACTACACTTAAAATAGCACCTGCCATATCCATTGCCAAAGCCGGAATGGTTGGCAACAGGGATATATTGGTAAAATTGAACAAAGCGTTCAAATATGCACCGGAAAGAATATTACCTATTTCCATGAGCGCTGACTCATCCATAAAGTCCAGCTTCTGTGTGTCGCCCCGCTTCTTGCCCATTAGCATATCCACAAGATAGAAAGCACTATCCCTTGGCAACAGGAACAGAATATTACTAGGAGCCTTGCCATATACTCTGAGGAAGACTCCTACTACCATAACATCAGGTCCACCTACCAGGTCTGGAACATCACCAAGAGGTACAATTGATACCCTTGGTACATTCATATCGATGCGTCTGTTAATTATCTGGGATAAAGCCGTAGCTGAGTTTCCAGCACCAACATTACCAATCTCACGTAGCGCATCCATCTGGTTAGCAGATAAGCTTGCAACATCATCTGACATATCTTCACCCCATCTAGAAATTACTCTTCGCCAGTAAGACCAATGATTTCGCTAATGTTAAGCTGAATTATCAGTCTTCCATCCACCTTGCCAATACCAGAGATAAATCTTGAATTTGCATCAGTACCAGTTACAGCTCTGGTAGAATCAATGTCATCAGCATCAATGGTTCTAACCTCAGTAACTGCATCTACCAGCATACCTACGGATACCTCATCCAACTGAACGATGACAATACGTGTATTAGCAGTATATGGAGTATCCTCCAAACCAAGACGACGCTTCAGATCGATAACTGGTAATACACTACCACGGAGATTTATTACGCCCTTGATAAATTCAGGAGCAAATGGAACTCTGGTAATATCTGTCAGGCCTTTAATTTCCTGAACATTTAAAATACTGAAACCATATTCTTCATTTCTAAGTTTAAAAGCAACTACCTGAACCTCACCGTCAGATACTACCTGTCCTTCTATGTTAGCCATTTTTCACCCCTCCTATGATTACATCAATGAACTTACGTCCAGGATCATAGCAACATGACCATCACCCAGAACAGTAGCACCAGCCAGCATCTTCAGACCGGACAGGAGCTTGCCAAGTGTCTTAATAACGATTTCCTGCTGACCAATGAGATTGTCAACAACAATACCCATCTTGTGATCGCCAACATGAACAACAACCACGAAGATATCTTCCTCGTTGCTCTCTTCGCCCTTAGGAACGCTGAGAACCTCACCCAGACGGGCAATTGGAATAATCTCACCGCGAAGAACAATAACTTCCTTGTTCTGTACGGTCTTAATATCATCAGGAGTGATATTAATGGTGCTGTCGATGGATCCAAGAGGAATTGCATACATCTCATTCTGAACCTTAACCAGCATAGCCTGGATAATAGCCAAAGTCAGAGGCAACTTAATCTTGAATACAGAACCTTCATCTATCTTAGTTTCAACATCTACATTACCGCCCAAGGACTCAATCTTGCTGCGAACAACGTCCATGCCTACGCCTCGACCAGATACATCGGTGATAACCTCTGCAGTGGAGAAGCCTGGCAAGAAGATAAGACGAACAGCATCAGCATCTGGAAGTGCGTCAGCCTCTTCGCGGCTAATCATGCCCTTTTCAACGGCCTTGTTACGAATCTTATCTGCGTTAATACCGGAACCATCATCAGTAACCATGATTACTACATTGTTACCTTCATGACGGGCAATGAGGCCAACTTCACCAGTACGAGGCTTACCCTTTGCTTCACGCTCATCAGGATGCTCAACACCATGGTCAAGGGAGTTACGAAGCAGATGCATCAATGGATCGCCGATCTCGTCGATAACGGTACGGTCCAGCTCTGTATCCTCACCCTCGATGGTAAGGTTGATTTCCTTGTTCAGTTCCTTGGTAAGGTCACGGACCATACGAGGGAATCTGTTAAACACCTGACTAACTGGCACCATGCGGACCTTCATTACTACGGACTGGAGGTCTGTGGTAACTCTGTCCATCTGCTCCAAAGTTTCTGTCAGATCTGTCAGTCTATGGGTCATACCAATCTGCTCAAGGCGAACCTTGTTGGTAACAAGCTCTCCTACAAGATTCATGAGAGTATCCAGCTTTTCAATATCTACACGAACTGACTGACCACCCACATGAGCCTTCTTGGCATCCTTGGCTGCTGGCTTGGCATCAGCCTTTTTGGCTGGAGCAGGAGCTGCCTTTGCAGCTGGTGCTGGAGCCGCCGCAGCTACTGGAGCCGCCTCGGCAGGTGCTGCCGCTGGAGCAGCTGCAGGAGCCGCTGCCTTTTCTGGATCAAACTCAGTAACATTTGCCACTGTAATCTCAGAAATAGCAGAAACTGCACTCTCAATAGCCTTGGCATCAGCATCACTGACGATAATTACATCAAAGCTGTGATCAAATTTCTCCTGTTCCAAGTCCTCTGCAGGTGGAACAGACTTAATTACATCACTGATTTCATCCAACGCGTTCATTACCATATAAGAACGAGCTGACTTTAAGATGCAGTTCTCAGAAATCTCCACGTGAACGTGGTAAGGAATAAGGCCGCTATTCTTTGCTTCAACAATAACAGTTTTTTCAGTATCACTGATATGAATAGCGCCAGCTTCCCCGGAAGCCTCTGGTGCTGCCTCGGCAGGTGCTGCCTCAGCAGGTGCTGCTGCCTCAGCGGATTCACCCTTGGCAATAGCATTTACCTGGCGAACCAGATCAGATACATCTACCAGATCCTCAGACTCGCCATTGCTGATATTCTCAACCATTTCCTGTAAGGTATCCAAGCACTTGAAAATTACATCTATAATTTCAGGGCTAACCTTCAGTTGTTCCTTACGGAGCATATCCAGCAAGTTTTCCATGTCATGGGTCAATTCTGCTGTCTTTGTGTACCCCATAGTTGCGGACATACCCTTCAAGGTATGTGCGTTACGGAAGATTTCATTTAAGACGGACAAATCCTCCGGATCATTTTCCAGACTCAGCAGGCCGTCATTCAGAGACTGCAAATGTTCCCGCGACTCGTCCAAAAACATTTCCATGTACTGATTTGTTTCCATTTCTATTCCCCCTGATTAGCTTATTTTCTAACTGCATTCATAATTGCTTCGGCTATGTTCTGAACGGGCAGGACCTCGTCAGATATTCCAGCGTCCACAATGGCCTTTGGCATCCCATACACTACGCAAGTCTCCTGGGACTCGGCGATAATGTATCCTCCGGCCTTTTTAATTTTCTTCATTCCAGCGGTGCCATCACACCCCATGCCGGTTAATATGACGGACACCACATCACCGCCATACTTGGCAACAGAGTCAAACATGATATCTACTGCCGGGCGATGGGCCGCCAAAGGTGGGTTCTGATTCAGTGAGATTACTCTTTGTGAACCGTTACCAGTGATCTCCATGTGATAATCACCTGGAGCTATGTAAACACAACCCGGTAAAATTGGTTCCATGTCTTCAGCTTCCTTAACTTTCACCTGGGACATGTCATCCAAACGCTCCGCCAATGATTTGGTGAAGCCAGCGGGCATATGTTGCACTATTACCATGCCACACGGCATATCAGCCGGCAGCTTGGGAACCACGTACTGCAAAGCCTTCGGGCCACCTGTGGAGGTCCCCAAAGCTATGAGTTTGCTTCCTCCTGAAGAACCGCTGCTGTGCGAACTACGCATTTTCAGATATGGGTTCTCCCTTTTCGCCATCTTCTCCGCTGGGGAGCTGTGATGGGGTAATATGGAGGATGTTCTTGATGTTGCAGTCACATGAGTTGTAGGCTTCAGGCGGCTTGCAACTATTGATGTTGGGGTTATTCCCCGATTAGGTGTAGTTACACCTTTTCTTTCAAGTATATTTATTCGCTTTAAATTCGCTGCTTCCTGCTTTTTTCCTAGAATATTATTATTATTTACAAAATTTTTTACTTTAGCAGTTGCCGCGTTGCGACTTTTTTCCAGAATTTCATCCTTAATGGTGTCAATTTTAGATATTGATCCGCCTGTTTTGGTGATAAAGTCCACCGCTCCAAGCTGAAGAGCCCTGACGGTTTCATCAGCATCCTTCTTGGTGAGACTGCTGAGCATAACCACAGGAGTTGGGCATGATTCCATTATCACTTCCAAAGCCTGCAGTCCATTCATAAGCGGCATATTAACATCCATAGTTACCAGATCAGGCTTTAATCTGGAAACCAGTTTCACCGCTTCACTGCCATCGGAAGCTGTACCGATAACTTCAAAATCAGGAGCCGATGTAAATAAGTCTGACAGAACCTTACGCATGAAGGACGAATCATCAGCTATTAATACGCGAATCATACCGACACCCCCCTATAGATTTTCAATCCCCTTGGCCAGTCCTCTTCTCTGTAAATCAAAGATATATCTTATGAGTCGGTTTTGGACATTTCTGTCAATGGACAGGAACTCCGTACCTATATGATAAACTTTTTCCCCATTTATATCAATTTCAGCACAACGGGCCACACGGCACATGAGCTTTAAAAGTCCAATATTCGGAATGTCATCAAGCTCTATGGCCACCTTGGAATCCACAGACAATGGGCGCTTAAATGCAAAACACACGCCACCGCCACTAATGTCCACAGAGGACGTAACCACCATTTCTTCCAAGGCGCCTTCCTTGTTTACAGGGCGCACCACCACCGGTAGTGTAGCCTTTACGCGTACAAACTCTCGATGCTGGGCCTTTTCCACCTCATCAGGTCTGGTAATATACCACACAGGAATATTTTCTATACCCTTGTCCATATAAATGGCACGGAAAATATAGAAGCAACGCTCATCTATAACCTTGCAGATAACATTGGTGCCCGATTCCGGTATCAGAGGACGATGCTTATCATCTACAGGCATTGCCAGAACCATGTAATTGTCTTTAATATCTTCAATTCGGGAGTTGTAGAAACGGGTATCATCCATAACGGACACCTGTGCTCTCTGCCCAAATTTCAGTACCTTATCAGCTTTGACAACTTCTGCTCTCTTCATAGTCTATTCCTCTCCAAGTTACCATGTTTAAGAAGACATCACTTCCTAAACAGTCTTCTCAGAAATCCGCGCCATCCAAGTTTCACCTTTTCTTGGCGCCCATTGACGAGACCATTGGCGATAGATGCTATACATCTGGCCGAAATAGCTTCCGGATGCCCTGACATTATAGGCACCTGAGACCTTACCGACTTCACCATCATCTGATCGTCATATATATATCCAATGCACTCTACGGAAAGCTTCAGAAATTTTTCTGCGGTCCTTGATAAAGTACCCACCACTTCCCTTATCTCGGGTTCATCAATAACACGATTTACCACAAGCTTGAGATTTGGATTTTCTGTAGTTCTGCTATAGCCCTTCATAACGGCATAAGCATCAGTTAATGCTGTAGGCTCCGGGGTGGTTACCAGCAATACCTCATCGGCAGAAACGATAAAATCAAGTACGTTCTTGCCGATACCGGCACCAGTGTCCACCAATATAATATCTGCCCAGTCCTCACAGGCTCCCAGCTTATTAAAGAGAATATCCCGCTCCATTGCAGTCATCTCTGCGGCGTGCTCCATGCCAGATCCTCCGGAAATGTAGCTAACACCATAAGGGCCCCTGAGAAGGACATCCTCCAGAACCACATCCGGGTCAAGCAAATTCATGAGATTTACTCTGGATGAGGTTCCCAGCAAAATGTCCACATTGGCCATGCCCATATCGGCATCGATTATAATTACCCGCTTGCCCATGTTACCAAGGGCAATAGCCAGATTAACCGTAAGATTTGTTTTTCCAACGCCCCCTTTGCCACTGGTAATGGCAATGGTGCGGGGACCTTTGGATTCCGCCTTTGGTTTTGTTATTTCATCTGCCACCTTGAGGATTGGCGGATCCGGATAAACAGTCTTATCCTCCACAAGACGACGCAGATTTGCTGCCTGATCATTCATAATTTCTTACCTCAGCAGCATTTCTACCAGCTTTGTATAGCTGGCCGGAGTAATATCATCAGGAACACTCTGTCCATTGGTAACATAGGACAAAGCAATCTTTTTCTTATAAAGAAGATTCATAATAAGTCCTAAAGAGCTGGTCTCATCAGTCTTGGTAAATATAACCCTTTCAGGCTGACAAGGCATAAAACGGTTCAGAATTTCCTCAGCATCCCGATTCTTGGTAGTGGAACTGAGCACAAGATGCTTTTCAATATCCTTGTTTGCCTTCAAAAGCCCCATGAGCTCCTTCATCTGGAACTCGTTATACTGGCTTCTGCCGGCAGTATCAATAAGAATAAGCTGCTTATCGGAGTGCTTCTCAATAGCCTGCTGCAACGCCTCAGGAGAGTAAACAATCTCAATAGGCAAGCCTAAAATATCAGAATAAGTCTTAAGCTGCTCCACTGCAGAGATACGATAGGTATCAGCAGTAATAAGCGCTGCACTTACACCCTTTTCCAATACGAATTTAGCGGCAATCTTAGCAAGAGTTGTGGTCTTGCCCACACCTGTCGGACCCACAAGGGCAACGATTTTAGGCTTATCAGAATAAAGGGTAATGCCCGAAGCAACCCGGATTGTCTTTTTAAGGAATTTTTCCAAAGAACGGTGAGCTTTTTCAGAGTCCTTGTCCTCCAGAATTTCTGCTCCGGAAAGACGGCGGACCATATCCTGAATAATTTTTTCGTCAATATCACAATTGCGAAGGGCCTGCTGGAGAGTAATTACTTCCTCCTCATCGGCACCCAGCTTACCCATACGGGCCAGCATTTCCTTCATTTCGTCCAGCTCATTCTGCAAAGACTGAATAGTTTCCTGGTCATCCTCGACCTGTCTTGCAGCCTTAACAAAGGCTTCTTCCTTGGCAGCGGCATCCGCCATGGCGGCAAGCTCTGCTGCAGAAGGCTCCGCGGCCTTTACTGGCTCCGGCTCTGGCTTTTTCTCCATAGGCTTGATTATGCGGCCTACGGTAATAAGATTTTCGTCAGCACGGGACACGCCCTGGACTGGCTGAGCATTATCAGCATCAGCTGCCTTTATGCGGTCAAGAGAAGACAAAATATCCTCAAATGTGGACTGGGCCTGTGGGCCCTGAGTATTGCGACTGCCAACAGCAGAAGCTGTCTGTCCCGCATCATACTGGTCCGCCCTCAGCTGTGCATTATCCACACTGAACTGGGTACCAGCAGTCTGATACTGGGAAACTGCAGTTTTTCTAGGAATAATAGGCGGTACCATTGGCTCTGCAGCGGTCGCTGCCATAGCTGGCGCTGATGCAGGAGCCGGTGCTGGTGCTGCCGTTGCTGTGGGCATAAGTGGTGAAACAGCAGGAGCTGCCTTCGGAGAGGTTGCCGCCTTTTTTGCAGCTGCCCTCTTTATTGGCTTCTGCTGTGGTTCATCCTCCACAGCAGCGATTACCTCAACTACTTCCTTGCTGCCAAAGCCAAGAAGTCCACCTTTTTTTGAACGAGTTGTATGTAAAATAACTGCATCTATACCGAGCTCAGCCTTTACATTGGCCATAGCTTCCTTCAGTGTAGGTGCCTTAAATGTTTTTATCCTCAATTTAGATCTTCACCACCCCAATAATCTGTATCTCTACAGTTTGCTCTATCTCAGCATGAGACAGAACGATAATCCCAGGAACGGACCTTTCAACCAATTTTCTGAAATACAAGCGCACAGTTGGGCTTGTAAGGGCAATTGGCTGATACCCCATGTCCGTCAGCTTCTGCAGTTCTCCACCCAATGCAGTGAGAATCTTCTGCATGGTATCAGGATCAAGACTTACATAGGAACCACGGTCAGTACGCTGAACGGCACCGGCAATACGGTTCTCAATGGTAGGGTCAAGGGTGATACATGTAAGCTGATTATTCTGGGTATATTGCTGAGTGATTTGTCGAGACAATGCGTGTCTTACATACTCAGTTAAAATCTCAGTATCCTTGGTGGCACGGGCATAATCCGCCAATACCTCCAAAATGGTTGCCATATCTCTGATAGATACACGCTCCCGCAGGAGATTTGCCAATACCTTCTGAATTTCACCCACATTCATGAGATCAGGCACAATCTCGTCCACAAGGGTAGAGTTGGTCTTGCGTGCATTATCAATAAGGTTCTGGGTCTCCTGACGACCGAGGATTTCATCGGCGTGTGCCTTGATAACCTCAGTAAGGTGAGTAGCCAGAACGGATACAGCATCTACTACAGTATAACCATTCAACTCAGCCTGCTCGCGGGATGACTCCGGAATCCAAAGTGCCGGCAAGCCAAAAGCAGGCTCCTGTGTCTCGATTCCCTGAATCTCCTCAAACACAGTACCTGAATTCATCGCTAAGAAGTGGTCTAGTAATAATTCGCCCTTCGCTATCTCAATTCCTTTTAGCTTTATAATATATGCGTTAGGTTTTATCTGAATATTATCGCGAATTCGAATGGTAGGAACCACCAAACCCAGTTCCAAAGCGCACTGACGCCTAATCATAACGATACGGTCAAGAAGGTCTCCGCCCTGTCCCGTATCAACCAACGGAATCAAACTGTAACCAATTTCCAGCTCCATAGGGTCAACTTGCAGGAGAGAAACAATATTTTCCGGCTTGGTCGCCTCGGTTTTGCTCTTTTCCTTTTTCTGGACAGTCGCAGTTTCCTCAACCTGTTTTTGGCCTCTGGTCTTCTGATAACCAATAAAAGCACAGACTGCAGCCAAAATACTGAATGGCAGTCCTGGAAGGCCTGGAACCAGTGCCAATGCCAAAAGCACACCGGCAACGATAAAGAATACACGGTCATGACGACCCAGCTGGGTAACGAGGTCATGACCCAAATTGCTGTCAGAAGCAGCACGGGTAACAATAATACCAGTTGCAGTGGAAATCAACAGAGCAGGAATCTGGTTTACCAAACCCTCACCTACAGTAAGCAGTGTATAGTTGGAAAGTGCCTGCTGAACTGTGAGATTTCTCTGAACCATGCCGATGATAAAACCACCGGTTATATTAATCAAAATAATGATGATAGCCGCAATAGCATCACCTTTTACGAACTTACTGGCACCATCCATGGCTCCGTAGAAGTCAGCCTCGCGCTGAATCTTCATTCTGCGCTCACTGGCTTCAGCATCAGTAATAGCACCCTGGTTAAGGTCAGCATCGATGGACATCTGCTTACCAGGCATTGCGTCCAGTGTGAATCGTGCGGATACCTCAGCAACTCGCTCGGCACCCTTGGTAATAACAATAAACTGAATGATAATCAGAATTATGAAGATAATGAAACCTACTACTGCATTACCACCCACTACGAAGTTACCGAAGGACATGATTACCTCTCCGGCGTAGCCTTCCAACAAAATTAGTCGGGTGGAGGATACATTCAGTGCCAATCGGAACAGTGTGGTTATCAAAAGCAGAGATGGGAACACGGACAAATCCAGTGCCTCCACATTATATATAGCCGCCATAACAACTATCAGGGCCAGGGTTATGTTCATACACAACAACAGGTCCAGCAGCATGGTTGGCAGTGGAATAATCATCATTACAACGATGGTAACAATACCTACTGCTACCATTACATCACTGTATTTAGTTATAAAACTGCCCTTCTCCTGGGCAGCCGTCTCGGGAGCAGCCATGTTGTTCTCCTAATGTATCAATAAAACTTACGCGTAATATCTGGTCTTTCTCTTTAGCCTATATACATAAGCCAGCACCTCAGCCACAGCCTTGTACAGCTCCTGAGGAATAGCGGCGCCGATTTCCACGGCGGCAAAGAGTGCTCTTGCCAAAGGCTTGTTTTCCACAATTGGAACCTTGCTTTCTCTGGCAATTTTCTTGATTTTCTGGGCAACCAAATCCTGCCCCTTTGCAATGACAATAGGAGCAGACATGCCCGACTGATATTTTAAGGCAACAGCAAAGTGAGTAGGGTTTGTTACGATTACATCAGCCTGGGGAACCTCCTGCATCATACGGGCCATAGCCATCTGACGCTGTTTCTGACGAATCTTGCCCTTAATCTTAGGGTCACCTTCCTGCTGCTTGAATTCTTCTTTTACTTCCTGCTTGGACATTTTCAAATCCTGCAGGTTCTGCCATTTCTGATAGGCATAATCCAGTACCGCCATGACGATGAAGACGCCGATAATCTTAAATGCCAGAAAGAATATGGTATCCGACATCTTATTTAGCCCAGCGAATATATCCATGTAAATGAGCTTCGGTATCTGGAAAACCTCATCTTTAAGATAAGTGATAATAAAGTAGCCTATTATTATTATCTTAAGCAAAGACTTAATGAGCTCCACCAACGAACGCTTGGAAAACATTCGCTTGGCGCCATTAATAGGATTGAGCTTATTAGGGTCAAAGCTGATGGTTTCTGTGGAAAAATTAAGACCAACCTGGGCCAAATTCATAGCCAAACCGATAATCATAATAAATACCATCAGCGGGATTGAGGTCTTGGCCAGAAGGATTATCATGCCGATAAACATCTGCATGATGGATTCCTCATTTATATCAACATTCAAGTTGCCATAAATGTAGGTGGAATAATTCATAATCTCGGCCACAGCATTGCCACCAAGAACTTTAAGTACCATAAAGCCGGCCAACAAAACGAAGGCAGCATTTATTTCCTGGCTTTTACCAACCTGACCTTTTTTGCGGGCATCAGCCTTACGCTTGGCAGTTGGTTCCTCGGTTTTTTCACCGGCAAACAGCTGCAGATCAAACTGGAAAAGAGGTTGTCTATATTTGTTATTGTATTGCCCGTAAGGCGATGGTGATGTTTCCATACATCTCATTGAACAACACATCCAAAAACAATATATAAAATGGAATAACGATAGCCAATGTGAAGGTACCAATAACAATCTGCATTGGAATACCTACAACGAAGATATTCATCTGAGGCATTGTACGGGCCAATATACCAAGGGACACATTCGTAAGAAGTATGGCGAAGGTAATTGGCATGGCTATCTGAACACCTGTTAAGAATATATTGGCGGTAAAATCTATTATTAAATCTGTAATGGCGGCATCGTAATGTATGCCCACCATTGGTATGGCATCAAAGCTACGGATAAGAGCCGTAAGCAACATATGATGGCCATTAGTCACCAGAAAAACTATCATGGTGAGATAGTACAAAAAGGTACCAATCAGTGGGTTTTGCTGGCCCGATGTAGGATCCATTTCATTTACTACTGCAAAGCCCACCTGCATATCCATTATTTTACCTGCCATGGTAACACACTGAAGGCACACATAGCACACAAAGCCTATAAGCCAGCCCACAAACAATTCTGAAAGCACTGACAAGGAATAGGCAAATAATGACATGGGAGCCTCTATAGGGTAGTTCTGGTCTATCACTGGAAACATAACCAGTGATATGGCAAAACAGGCCCCGGCCCTGAAATATATTGGTATATTCTGGCTGCCAAAGAATGGCGCAATCAGGAACATACCGCTAATCCGAGTCATCATTAACAGGAAAACAGCGGCATGATTTCGCAATAAATCAAAAAAATCCACCTAGTTTACCTCATTGAATCTAACCTATATAAGTTGGCAGATTTACAAAAACATTTGTAAAATACTCCACCATTATTCTGAGCATCCAGGGGCCAAAAATCAATATGGCCACAAATACTGCCACAATCTTTGGAATAAAGGCCAATGTCTGCTCCTGAATGGAGGTGGTAGCCTGGAATACGCTGACCATAAGACCAACAGCCAGACCGAGGCCCAGCATTGGGGCAGATACCAGAAGCACAACCCTCAAGGCCTCCTGAGCCATCTGTATTACAAGATCTCCTGACACTTAATCATCCCCTAATGAAAACTTATTATCAAGGACTTTATCAGCAAGTGCCATCCATCCACCAGAACGAACAGCAATATCTTAAACGGCAACGAAATCATTACCGGCGGCAGCATCATCATACCCATTGACATAAGGGTACTGGCCACAATCATATCTATTACGATAAATGGTATATAAATCATAAAGCCCAGCTGGAATGCTGTCTTTAGCTCACTTATCATAAAGGCCGGAATTAATGTAAAGGTGGATACTTCCTCTGGTCCGTTTGGACGAGGAGCATCAGCCAGATTTACGAACATAGCCAGATCAGCTTCCCTGGTCTGCTTGAACATAAACTCTCTGATAGGCTCCACCACATTATCAAGGGCCTCCTCCTGGGTTATCTGCCCAGCCAAGTATGGCTGGAGGCCATTTTCATAGCCCTGATTCCAGTAAGGCGCCATTATATAGAATGTAAGAAATAAGGATAATCCTATAATTACCATGTTTGGCGGTGTTGTCTGTGTGGACATGGCGTTACGCAGAAATCCAAGGACAACAACAATCCTGATAAAGGCTGTAGTCATTATCAGAATTGAAGGTGCGATGGATAAAATGGTCAATACCGCCATGAGCTGCAGAGTCACTGCAACATCCTGAGGATTATCCGAAGATCCAACATCAATATTCACATTAGGAATAAGAGGTGCCGCACTGGCATCCCCTACAAATAAAAAAAAGAAAAGCAGGCTTCCTCCTACTAAGAGTAGCCGCTGCAGCTTTGTCAAGCCTCACAACCCCTATCTTCTGCGATTCAAACCATCACGAATAAACGATGGAACCCTCTTGGTCAGCTCATCCAAGGATGACAGCTGGCTGGCAAACATTCCTGTTTCTATAGGCTGAGCAACTGACTGTCTCCTTAGCCGTTCGATTTCTTCAGGATCAGTCACTTCACCCAACAGGGTAACCTGATGGTCCGTAACACCCAGCATCAAAGTTTTTCCTGCCAACTCAACAACACATACTGATTTATGTGGCCCCAGGGGTAAATGCTCCAACATTCTGCCGCCATTATTATTTACACTCTGTCCAAATCTTCCGCCTAAAAATTTAGACGCAAAATATGCCATGACAACCACAAAGGCAAACACAACCACAAGGCTGATAATATATGCCAATGTCGACCACCATGACATTTGAGAAGGTTTTGGATCGGCATTCTCGTATCCAGACAGATAACCACCGCCACCTGCTGAATCAGCTGCCGCCAGACAATCTGGCGACAGCACTGATAACACCAATATAAAAATACATAGGACAGATGCCATGGAGCAGAAACGTCTCCAGTCAATCATCAGCCAACTGCTTTACGAACAGCTTCAAGAACACGGTCTGCCTGGAAAGGCTTTACGATAAAGTCGCGGGCACCGGCCTGAATAGCCTCGATAACCATTGCCTGCTGGCCCATAGCGGAGCACATAACGATCTTTGCGTTAGGGTCGATCTTTCTGATCTCCTTAACTGCGCTGATGCCGTCCATCTCTGGCATGGTAATATCCATAGTGGTAAGGTCTGGCTTCAGCTCCTGATACTTCTCAAGTGCCTTGGCGCCGTTTTCTGCCTCGCCAACTACTTCATATCCATTCTTGGATAAAATATCTTTTACCATCATTCTCATGAATGCTGCATCATCAACTACTAATACTCTTACTGCCATTTGTCATCTCTCCTCATTAAATATTCTCATATTTTGAATTGAAATTATACTTACCTTAATATACTTCTAATTATATCTTAATCAACGAGATTTAACAAGTATTACTGTTTTGCAAGAAAGCTACGGAATTACAGTGTCTGTACTCTTTCCATAGGGCTTACAATTTCCGTAATACGAACGCCAAAGTTCTCATCGATTACAACGACTTCGCCCTTGGCTGTGAGCTGACCATTTACATGAATGTCAACTGGCTCACCGGCCAATTTATCCAGCTCGATAATTGAGCCGGTGGAGAATTCCAAAATTTCCTTAATGGACTTTTTGGCTCGTCCCAATTCAACAGTAACCTGTAATGGAACATCCTGAATGAGGCTGATATTTGCGGTATTGGCCACGGTAGGTTCGTTGGTCAACGGAGCAAACTGTGCGCTCTGTACTGGAACTCCGGCACCAACCACAGCGGAATTTGCATACTGTGCTGGTGGAGCGTACATTGGCTGTGGCGCAGCCATCATCTGAGGTGGTGGCGGTGCCATTGGTGCCGCCTGAGGTGGTGGTGGAGGTGGTGCCGCCGCTGGGGCTGGAGCAGGTGCTGCTGGTGCAGGAGCAGGTGCTGCCGCTGGGGCAGGTGCTGCTGGTGCAGGAGCTGGCTCTGGTTCTGGCTCCTCCTCTGGCTGAGCTCCGCCATTCATAAGGAACTCTACCATTTCCTTAGCCACATCTACTGGAAGTATCTGCATGATCTCACTATCAATAAGACCATCAACCTCCATACGGAAGGATATCTTCGCCACTGGCTCACTCTGGCTGAGGAGCTCAGTGATTTCACTGTTTTCCTCCATACCAAAGTCTACCAAATTTACCTTTGGTGGTGAAATATCAATCTTCTTGTTGAACATGGTAGACAATGAGGTAGCAACTGTACCCATCATCTGGTTCATGGATTCACCCACCGCACTCATGTGAATCTCAGTGAGTTCTCCAGGTGGGTTAAGACCATCACCGCCCATCATCAAATCGGCAATGATGGAAGCATCCTGGGCCTGAATGGCCAGAATGTTGTTGCCATTGATACCAATTACATATCCTACCTCGACTATCAAGTAAGGCATTGGGTACTCATCTTTGATGAGCTGCATGGTAGCCATGGAAACAGTAGGAGTGGTAATGTTTACCTTGTGGCCAAGGAGTACGGACAAGGTTGTTGCCGCACTTCCCATGGAAATATTACCAATCTCTCCTAAAGCATCTTTCTCTATATCTGAAAGCATGCCATCAACATCTGCTCCAGCATCGGAAGGAGCCGGTGCCGCCTCAGTAGTAGGCTCTGGATCACTGCTTTCAGAAGATCCGCCGCCGCCATTCATCAGCGCATCTATCTCCTCCTGTGTAAGCATATCACCCATTAGTGCCTTCATCTCCTTCCGTCTTAATCAATTTCGTAATCTGCACCGCAGATCGTTTGCCGGATGTACCCGGCCGACACAAGAATTTTGTGTCGCTTCCTATAATACATTTCAGCTCGTCATTAACTTTGGTATCCAGCTGTAAAACATCACCATAGCTTAATGACAGGAATTCACGAACTGAAATATCGAATTGTCCCATCTGAACTATCACAGGAACCTTTGTCTTTCTGAGCTTCTCCCTGATAATATCAGTATTCTCAGGATGATCCTCCTTGCTAACATTGGCGGATACCCAGAAGGTTGTGGTCAGCTTGGACATGATAGGTTCAAGTACAAGGTATGGAATACAAATATTCAAGAAGCCTTCCACTGAACCAATCTGTGTCTTAAGGGTAATGATAACAACCATATCACTAGGTGGAACAATCTGGGCAAACTGAGGGTTTGATTCCATTGCTTCCATCTTAGGATTAAACTGAACAACATTGAACCATGCTTCTCTGAGATGTCCCAAAGCCTTATCGAAGATTCTTCTGATAACGGCCTCCTCAATCTCAGTGAGCACACGGGGCTTAATGGTGTTCTCTCCCTGACCACCAAATACCCGGTCTATAATGGAAAACGCAATACCGGAGTTCATCTCCAAGATAATATTGCCCTTTAGAGGCGGTACTGCCAAAATTCCGATAACACTAGGGTTTGAAAGCGATTGGACAAATTCCTGATATGTCAACTGCTCAACTGACACAACCTCTACAGATACCAGTGCACGCAAATATGTGGACAAGTATGTATTAAACAGGCGTGCAAAGTTGTCATGCAGCATATTTAATGTTCTAATCTGATCTTTAGAGAACTTATCTGGACGCTTGAAGTCGTAAGTCTTAACCTTTTTCTGGTTTTCTTCCTTCTTCATTTCCTCAGCGTCGGCTTCACCAGAAGCGAACTGGGCCAGTAGTTTGTCTATCTCAGATTGTGAGAGTACATCATCTGCCAAGCTTCATCCCCCTTTCCTTCTCAAGATATATAAAGTGTAACATTTTTACTGAAGCATAAAGCTGGTGATGTAAACATCATAAACACTGCCCTCGCCCAGAGCCTTGTTTACCTCACTCTTAATCTTTGCCTTTAAATCGTCCTGCTTGTTGGCGTCAAGTTCCTCGATCTTTACAGTACGAAGAATCTGCAGGGTGGAGTCCATAATCTTGGTTTCAGCCATAGGGACAAGCTTGCCCTCTTTTACGACCTCTTCCTTCTCAGGATTCAGTTCCATCACAATACCAACCTTTAAGAATCTGCTTGCCTTGATGCCGCCCACATTGACAATCATACCTTCCTTGGGATCGCCAAGCTTAACAAATACACCAGGGTCGTGATTCTTTACTTCACCGCCTGCTACATTAGAGCCGTTGGACATCACCTGAGTGGTAATGAAAAAGGAAATACCGCCGGCCAGTATCAAGCCAAAAAGAATAAGAACTACTACGATAATGATAGGAAATTTCTTACCTTTGCCAGCTGCTTCGGGAGCCGGTTCCTCGATCTTTTCTTCATCAGCCATTCTATGTCACTCCTTCATTTTTTATCTATACCATTGACGAGAATCCATTCTCACCAAAATATATTCAATATTAATATTTTACCAATTCTATGACAAAATACAACTATTTATTTAAACCAAGCCCTCTTATACTTTACCACCTGGCGAACAACATCTTCCATTGATTCTTCCACGATAATCTTCTTGCCGTTGGTGAGGGTAATAACAGTATCAGGTGTTTCCTCTATTGTTTCAATTATTTCAGCATTTAGTACGAATTCTGCCTTCTGTTTCTTCTCGGAATTGAATTTTGTAAGCTTAATCATAATAAGCTCCCCCTTAGAACATTGTAATACTTATTGGCAGGTGCAGGAAGCACCTGCCAATAAATATTTGAAAAACCCTTTTAAAGTCCTAATTACTAAGACCTATTTATTATCTCTTCATGTTGATGAGATTCTCCAGCATCTCGTCAGATACGGTGATAATCTTGGAGTTGGACTGGAAACCACGCTGGGTGATAATCATGTTACTGAATTCTTCAGCCACATCTACATTGGACATTTCCAGTGCAGATGCAGTAATGGTAGCACCAAAACCAGCTGCAGTACCAATATTTGGAGTACCGGAGTTATTTGACTCAACATAGAGGGAATTACCCTTCTTGGTAAGACCAGGAGCGTTGGTGAACTGAGCTACAGCAATCTGAGCCTCTTTACGGAGTACGCCGTTGGTATAGGTACCAACTACAGTACCAGACTCATCAATGGTTACAGTATCCAAAGTACCAGAAGCATAGCCATCAGCCTCAGCATTAATAGTACTGGAATTAGCATACTGAGTAAGTTTGTTAAAGGTAATGTTTACCTGTTGTGCACTAGCACCATTGCCGTTTGAATATGCTAAGTCTAATCCGCCAGAGCCACCCTCAAATGCTCCTGTATCTTTAAAACTAACGTAAGCATCTGTCATCGTAACTTTTGTAAATGTACCATCTTCTTCTACAACCACATGGTCGCCTACAGCAACTGATCGTGTTCCAACAATAGTAGCTGTTTTTCCGTTGGAAAGTTCAATTGTTCCTGCCGTATCGTCAACCTTAGTAACCGTTGGAGCAGCATTTTTTGCCACCCAAGTATTTTTTACTGGATCACCACCTGCGTCTTTTGGTGTTTTTTCTACAGTAACTGGTATCACATGAGCTCCACCCTGAGAGTCATATACCTTTATAGTTGTTGAGAGCGGAATACTATTTCCCTTTACATAACTACCTGAAGTTACCGTCTGAGTGGTACCATCTGACATAGTAAGAACTGCTGCAGTGATAGTGCGTGTTTGACTGCCCACGGTAATTTTTGAACCGATTGTATATTCGTCTGCAGCTGGTGCCTGTGAGCCATCATCCAAAGTAGCAGTCATTTTAGTTATAGTTGGTGCAGAGGCATTAAGGTTATTTACATAATTAGCCGTTTTAGTCATAGAAGACGGCATGGTCTTGCCAGCGCGAATCTGAATAGAGGAAGTGGCACCATTAGTATTAATGGTATTATGCTCTGTTTCAGAGGCATTCATATAGCCCTGAACATAAAGGCCCTCAGCATTTACCAGATTACCTTCAGCATCAAAGCTAAAGGCACCATTACGGGTATAAAAGGTCTGGTTGCCCTGCTTTACTACGAAAAGGGCATTACCGGAAAGGCACAAATCAGTGTTAATACCAGTACTCTGTACGGAACCATCCTTGAAGTTTACATCAATGGCAGAAATCTTGGAACCAAGACCAATCTGCTTAGGGTTGGTACCACCAGTGGTATCACTGGCCTGAGAAGCAGCGGTAAGGGTCTGGCTAAGGGAATCCTCAAAGTTTACACGGGAGGATTTAAAACCAGTGGTGTTTACGTTGGAAATATTGTTACCAATAACATCCATACGGGTCTGATGATTTTTAAGACCGGAAACGCCGGAAAAAAGTGAACGCATCATAATGAATCAATCTCCTTTTCTTTGTCTGATGCGGCTGTGTAATAAAGGACATCTGTCATTCCGTCCTTTAAGCTCTCCATTTAGGTCCAAGCTTACAATATAGCCGCACTGTCAATATTCGTAAAAATGTTTTCCTTTGCACTTGATCCATCCATGGCGGTAATTACAGTCCTGTTGGCGACACTGACAACTAAAGCGGTATCGTTCATATAGATAACGGATTCCTTAGCGCCCTTTTCAGCCATCCTGGCTACCGTGTCATCCAACTTTGCAAGGTCTTCTTCACTGAAATTCAGATTACGGTCCTGTAACCTCTGAATTGCGTGATTTGAAAACATTACCTTGTTAGAGCTTTCCTTTAGCAAGCTGGCAAAGGATGCTCCCTTGTTTACTGCTGAACCAGCATTGGTTCGGCGACTATTGAGACTGGAATTTTCCACTGGCAAAATGGGTTGTGACGGAAAATAAATTCGTGGGTCACTCATATTCTGCCTCCTAAACTATTATACGCCCTTGCCGACACGGGTGATATTTGCAATCTCCACCTTAGTAGACATATCGGAACCATCCGGGCCCTTTACTGTAGCAATAACAGAGGTTTTGCCGTCAGTAACACTTACACCGGATACAGTACCTTCATAGAAGGTTTTACCATCACTTGAGGTCCACTGAATATCCTTGCCAATCATGCTGCTAAGCTGTCCCACCAAAACGGAGGAATCGATGTTTTCCACCAGAGAATAAACATCACCCAGCTTGGATGCTACGTTGGTCATCTGCTCCAAGGAGGAATACTGGGCCAGCTGTGCCAAATATTCGGTGTTGTCCATTGGAGAAAGGGGATCCTGATACTGCATCTGGGTTACCAGCAGGGAAAGGAATGCGTCCTTGTCCAGCTCATTCTTCTTGCCAACCTCAGAGGCCTTCACACCCTGTGTAGTCTTGTAGGTTTCCAAGTCATAGGTCTTACCATCTACAGTAATGGTATTTAATGAATTTGCCATATATTTCTCTCCTTTCTGAAATTTTATACTGCGTAATCAACGCCATCGGAAATCTTGTTGCCTTCGCTGTCGCGAATAACCTCGGTGGCTTTGTTTACAGGCTCTGCTGCAAGATTCTCCACATCATCCTCAAAATCCTTCAAATCAATTTGCTGGCTTCTGACATTCTGCTGTTCTTGCTGCTGATAATATCCCTGGCTCTGTCCCTCTGGGAGCTGTCCGTCGGAAAGGCCGGTCTGAACCTCTACACTGTCAACCTTGATTCCCTGCTCATTGAGATCCTTCTGTAACTGAATCATTGAGGTTTCAAGCATAGCCCTTACTTGGGCGTTGTCGGTGTGGAAGGTGGCTGTTACGCCGCCGTTGCTGTTTACGGCAACCTTCAGAGTCAAATCACCAAGATGTCTTGGATTCAGCTTGATGACCATTTCGGTGTTTTCAGCGTTACGGAGAAGTCTGGCCTGCTCCACAATCTGCTGATTGATCTGATAATCCGCTCTGGTCTGGCTCACATTCTGCTGCCCCGGAATCTGGGCTGTGTTGTCAGCGGTCTGGGTCTGAACATTGGAAACATTTGCGGCCTGGGCTGCATCCATGCGGTTGGTGAAGGTAGCTTCTTCACTTTCTGCTGGCTGAGTCTGTGGTACTGCCACTGCCTCAGTTTCTGTTTCCTGTGGGAATCCCTGCTGGGACTGCTGTCCATCTGGATTTAAGCCCTGCTTGGCATCATTACCAGTTACCACCTGAGTCTGCTGACCAATGAGATTGTTCATATCCTCCACAGTAGTCTTCTGAGGAGCTGCCTCAACGGCCTTTGTTTCCTGTGCTACAACTCTGCCGGACAAAACTGCCAGCATCTGCTGTTCCTTGGTCATGTCCCCTGAATTCAACACCTGGGAACCATCTGGTGCGGTTACCTTTTCCACTGGCTGTACTGGCTTTAACAGTGCCTCAATGGACTTAGGCTGGTGCATCTCTGGCTGAGCCTGGGTAGTCTGAGCCATTGGCTGTGCCTCTGCCTCGGTTACTACAGTGTCATTTACCACCACATTTTCCTTGGCAGTGTCCTGAAGCTCGACCTCAGTCTGACTGGACTGCTGCTGAAGCTGGGTAGCTGCTGTTGGCTGCTGTAATTCCTGGGCTACTGCACTAACCTCCGGTGCTGTAGTATCCACCTGCACCATCTGCTGAACTGGCTGTTCCAAAGCAACTGCTTCCTCAGTCTGGACTGGATGTGCGGAAGTGGTAAGCTCTGCCAATGGGAGCTGAACTACAGTGGTGGCTACGGCTTCGGCTGCCATTTCTTCAGCGGCTTCATCCACCACCTCTGCTACTGCCTCCTTAGCATCAGCATCTGGCTTGTTATCAACCTTTTCAGCGTTTTTCTGCCCTGCTTTTTCCCCTACAGGATTTTCTACAGCTTCCTTGACAACCTGGGCTAACTTATCATCTTTTGCAACATCCTTTGTTACATCCTGATTTGTGTCCTTGGTGACATCCTTCAGCTCAGATGAGAAGTCCTTGCCCTGCTTGCCAGTGGATGCCTTACGGCCCTCAAAGGCTGTGTTGACATTTTTCTGCTGAACATTGGCCTGTGGCGCAGCGGGTGCAGCGGTAAAGAGATTTGTACTTACATTTGTTCCCATGAATTCACCTCCTTAAAAATTAAAAATATATATGATTAACACCTCATCCACCGCTCTTACAGGACTAGCTTTCCGTAGCAAGCGGTCCCCCTTCCCCTAAAGGGGAAGGCTTATAGGGTGCCTAACCATCAAGATTATTTTATCAAAAGAAGATTAAATCATAATTAAGAAAGATTATTAATTGATTAATTTTATCTTTTATTCAGCGTTGCCACTCTGTTCCTGATTCTGGTTTTGATTCTGTTCAGTCTGTGGCGGATTCTGCATAACCCGCTTTGGAGCGCCGTTATACATAATCTTGGTAATATTGGCAGCCCGGTCTGTATCAAACTTGGTGAGAACCTGGGATACCTGGGATTCATCCATACGCTGAAGGATGGAGATAACAATATCATCATCCATGGATTCCAAAATTTTGGCAGCTTCCTCCGGCTTCATCTCATTGTAGAGACGGGCCAGCTTGGAAACACGCTTCTTTTCAGCAGCTTGCCTTTCCTTGGTCTGCTTTTCTATTTCTTCCTTGGAAAGAACCACTGGCTTGGACTTGGTCTTGGCGTCAACCTTTTTCTCATCCTTCTTGGACTCAGTGCGCTTTTCAGCCTCGTCCACGGAGGATTCACCATCCTCCACAGGTCTTACGAAATATTCACCAACAATTGGCAAATCATAAAGACCATACTTCTCATTTGCTTCATTGGTATCAATGAGCTTGAAATAGATGCCCAAAAAGAAGCCCACAATGATGATTATAAACAGCACCAAAGCTATAAGAAGAAACTTCAATATTTTTTTGAATTTACTTGGCTTTTTCTCAGCTTCGCCATTCTGATTCTCGTCCATTAAATCCACCCTATATATTTATTATCGATAAATATCCAGTACCTTATTTACATAATTTTGGGTCTCAATATACGGTGGCACCCCACCATAATCCTTAACGGCCTGAGGACCGGCATTGTATGCGGCTACGGCCTTCTTCACATCACCATTGAAGGTGTCAAGCATTTCCTTAATGTACTTGGCACCACCATCGATGTTCTGTTGCTTATTATATGGGTCAACCCCCAAAGATGCGGCGGTGTCCGGCATAAGCTGCATAATGCCAACAGCGCCTGCGGAGGATACGGCCTCCTGATTGCCGCCGGATTCGGTCTGGGCAATGGCTGCCACAAGGCGCGGATCAACATGATACTTGGAAGCGGCTGCATTTATAAGAGCAGAGGTATCTCCCCCAAAGGAGGTGGCCTCCACCTTGGTACCGCTGAAATCCTTAGTAGGGTCCAGCTTGCCCTCCGCTGCCTTCAGTTCTGCGGCAAAGGAATTTTTCCCTGCAGCATTGGCATTGTAGGCAGGCTTGCTGATACCAAATCTATCATTAAGTTCATTAATGCGCTGGACAACACTTTCCAGGCCTTCTATTCTCATCATATTCAATCACCTTCACATATACAGATGTGTTAACCCATATTTCGGAAGTAGAGCTGACCGCCGATCTCATCCAGTACCTTCTGTTCCTCAAAGAGGACCTCAGCCATGTACTGCTGGAACCTTTTTTCCTTCAGCTGTTCAATGCTCTTTAGCTTGTTCATTATCTTTACCAGCTCTGTCATGCGTTTCTGCCTTTCAGCCTGGCATTCCATAATATAATGCTGTTGTTGCTCTATCTGTTCACGCTTGTAATTGAAGAAGCTGTTATAGGTCATCAGAGTTCCCACTGTAATAGTTCCCTTGCTGGTAAGGGCATCGTAATCCTTATGGCCCTGGGCCATCTGCTCCAGCAATTCCTCCAGGTGGTGTCTTGCTTCTTCAAGTTTTTTGGTGGCGGTGGCCAGTTCAACCTGAGCCTGGTCCTTATTCATTTTGGTAACCTTCAGCAGGGTTTCCAACTGGAACCGAAACTTTTTCATGTTTCACTGCCTCCACCGTCTATACTAAATGGCTTCCAATCTCTCTATGGTTTCATCGAAGCCCTGGACCTCGAATACCCCCTGACAGAGGAAGTCATTTATGGCATCTATTTTCTGTATGGCTTCATCAATTTTCGGGCTGGAGCCCTTGACATAAGCACCAATGTGTATCAAGTCCTCAGCGTCCTTATATACTGCCATAAGGGCCCTGAGCTTTCTGTTGGCATCCATGTGCTCATCCGGCACAACGGCTGACATTACACGGGATACGCTGGCCAATACATCTATGGCCGGGAAGTGATTCTGGGCCGCAATGTTTCTGGAAAGAACTATATGGCCGTCAAGAATACTTCGCACCGCATCGGCTATTGGCTCATTCATATCATCACCATCAACCAGTACGGTATATATACCAGTTATGGAACCCTTTTCGCTGGTGCCGGCTCTCTCCAAAAGTCTTGGAAGGAGGGCAAATACGGAAGGGGTATAGCCTCTTGTGGCTGGTGGCTCACCAACGGTAAGTCCCACCTCACGCTGAGCCATGGCAAATCGGGTTACGGAGTCCATCATAAGGATAACCTTACGACCTCTGTCGCGGAAATACTCCGCAATGGCAGTGGCTGTCATGGCACCCTTTATACGCACCAAAGCTGGTTTGTCTGAGGTAGCAACTACTACCACAGAACGCTTTAAGCCTTCTTCACCCAAATCGCGCTCGATAAATTCCTTTACCTCACGGCCACGCTCGCCTACCAGTGATATAACACTGATATCAGCTTCGGTATTACGGGCTATCATGGACAGAAGGGTGGATTTACCAACGCCACTGCCCGCCATAATACCAATTCGCTGGCCCTGTCCCATGGTTATAAGGCCATCAATGGCCCTTACACCAACATAAAGGGACTCCTTGATAACCGGCCTGTCAAGAGGGGCCGGCGGATCAGCCTGTAGGGGATATTCCTCCTTGCAAAGGATAGGTCCCTTGCCATCTATAGGATTTCCCAGACCATCGATTACCCTTCCCAAAAGCTCCGGGCCGACCTTGACTTGGAGAACCTTTTGGGCGGATACAACCTCACAGCCTGGTCCGATACCCTTGGAATCACCCAAAGGCATGAGAAGAACCTTACCATCCCGAAAGCCTACTACTTCAGAAGGAACTGGCTCCACATCGGGAAAATGCGACTTAACATAGCACAATTCCCCCATGCTGACATTTGGTCCCTGGCACTCAATAACCAGACCAACCATCTGTACCACCTTGCCTATCATACGCATAGGCTTGCTGTTTTCAACTGCGTTAGTAAATTTTTTCAGGTTGATTTCCATTATTTCATAACATCCCTAATAGACTGCTCAATTACTTCAAGCTGAGTAGTCAGCTTGGCATCTATAGTTCCATTAGGTGATTCAACAACTACATCACCTAATTTCAAGGTTTCATCAGACTCAATGGTGAGCTCGCACTTACCTTCCATGGTGGTGAGATAATCGGAGCGGGCCATGAGCACCAGCTCGTAAGCCTCGGGACAAACCCGAACCTTAACCATTGGCTGGTCCTTAACCTTTTCAATGGCATTTTGCACCAGTGGCAATACCATCTGGGGTATATCAATAAAATGCTGGGGAATAACCTTGTTGGCAATTTCAATAACCATTTCAGCAATGGTATTTTCTGCCTTGGTCACATAATCCAGAGCCTCCTGCTGGGCCACCTTTACGGTGTTCTCAGCCTTGGCGTTGGCATCAACAATAATCTGATGCTGTTCCTCTTTTATCTGTTCCATGCCCTCTTGACGGCCGGCTTCAATGCCTTCCTGTTTTCCGGCTTCCCTAGCTTCTTCTCTTATCTTATCCGCCTGGGTGGTGGCTTCGGAAATAATTTTTTCCGCCTCTACCCTGGCTTCCTGTCTTGTGATCTCGCTGGAAATCTCGGCATCCTTAAGCTTCTGAATGGCGGCTTCCTCCTTGCGGCGGATGTTGGCCAATATGTTTTCACGAGCTTCTTCGCTCATTTCAGGGGATTCTTCCTCCACCTGCTCTTTGGGACGCTCGAATTTAGGGGTCTCCACTATATGTGGATTCTCCTGCCAGACCACACCTTTCAGCACCCTAGACAATCATTTCGTCACCCTTTCCACGGGAAATAACAATCTCGCCCTTCTCTTCCAGACGACGGATGACATTTACGATACGCTGCTGGGCTTCCTCAACATCACGGATCTTAACAGGGCCCATGTACTCGATTTCTTCACGCAGCATATCGCCGGCGCGCTTGGACATGTTCTTGAAGACCTTGGCCTGAACATCGGAGTTGGTAGCCTTGAGGGCCAAGGACAGATCCTTGGTATCCACCTCGCGGAGTACCATCTGGAGAGAACGGTCGTCGATCATTACAATGTCCTCGAATACGAACATGAGTTTCTTGATTTCCTCGGTGAGCTCTGGGTTGTCTACTTCCAGGGCATCTACGATACCCTTCTCTGTAGCACGGTCTACGCGGTTCAGTACTTCTACGATAGCCTTTACACCGCCGGCATCGGTGAAGTCCTGAGTTACCAGAGCAGACAGCTTACGCTCCAAAACTCTTTCCACCTCACGGAGTACATCTGGAGAAGTACGGTCCATGATGGCAATTCTCTTGGCAACCTCAGCTTGTCTTTCTGCTGGCAGTGAAGCCAGAATGGTGGCAGCCTGATCTGGGTCAAGATATGCCATAATCAAGGCTATGGTCTGAGGATGCTCATTCTGAATAAAGTTTAACAGCTGGCTTGGGTCAGTCTTATGCAGGAAGTCGAATGGACGAACCTGAAGGCTGGTAGTAAGACGGCTGATGATAGCAGACGCCTTTTCGGAGCCCAGGGCTTTTTCCAAAACATTCTGTGCATATTCCAGACCACCGGAGGACAAGTAATTCTTGGCCATGGCCATCTGATAAAATTCACTTATTACGGCTCTTTTCTGCTCTGGGGAAACCTGCTTCTGATTGGCAATTTCCAATGTGAGCTTTTCAATTTCCTCATCGTTCATATGCTTGAACAGCATGGCAGAATACTCTGGGCCGAGGGTTATAAACAGAATTGCAGCTTTTTGCTGGTTAGTCAATTCTGGTTCTTTGTCACCATACATATCCATAGTCTTTATTCCTCCGACAGCCAGGTCTTAACAAGCAAAGCAACCTCGGCAGGTTTGGTGCGGATGAGTTCTTCGATAACTTGACGCTCGTTGATATGTTCCTGTTCCTCTGGAGTGAGCTCGTCTGGCTCAACAGTACCAGCTTCAATAGCAGCAGCACGCTCTGCTTCCAAACGCAATCTCTCTTCCTCTTCCAGTCTTGCCTGCTCCTCGGCAGCCTCTCTTGCCAGACGCTCTTTTTCCCGCTTTCTTCTGATGTAGAAAGCAACAGCCAGAGCAATTATCAAGAGTATCAGGCCGATGGCAATATACATATTTCTGGCCTGACGATCCTTTTCTGCCTGTTCCTCAGCTGCACGCTTGTCAGCCAGCTCAGTACTGAATGGCAATGGTTCAACGGATACTGTGTCGCCACGGTCCGGATTGATACCAACTGCAGAGGATACAGAACGGGAAATACTCTCCTGCTGGGCAGGAGTAATATCATCATTTACCAAAACGGCAATATTTACACGCTTGATAGAGCCCGGTGAAGCAATGGTCTTCGCCTTGGCTTCGTTAATTTCGTAGTTCTTGGTGGTTTCCTTCTTGGAATACTCAGCATTGGAATTATTCTCAGTAGCCACATAGCCAGGAACATTGGACTGGGTTCCCGCAGGACCACCAGGAGTATTGGAAGTACCATTATAAGACTCATTTACAGTCTGCTCACTGCGGATAATACCGGAATCATCTACTACAGGAGTAAATGTCTGAGTATCTGTCTGACGCTGGTCAAAGTCAAGCTCCACATTGACACGAACATAGGAACGGCCCTCACCCAAGGCCTGATCCAGCATGGTCTGAACGTCCTTCTGCATGCGGTCCTGAACCTTGCGGGTCATTTCCAGCTGGGTCATGGTCTTGACGCTTACGCTGTTTTCCTCCTCATCATCCGGATCGTTGAGGATTTTACCAGTTTCGTCCACTACAGTAATATTTTCAGGCGAAAGCCCCTGGATACTGTTGGAAGCCAGATTAACAATGCCCTTGATTTCTTTTTTGTTTAACTGAGTGTTCATCTTCAGCTTCAGCATAATGGATGCTGTTGCTGGCTTTTCGTTCTTCTTGTAAAGGCTGTCCTCCGGAAGTACGATGTGTACTCTGGCCTTCTCTACAGCCTCAATCTGCTCAATAGTACGGGTCAGCTCGCCCTGCAGAGCCTGAAGATAGTTGACCTTGTTCTGGAACTCGGTAACGCCCAGCTTACTATCATCAAATATCTCAAAACCCTTGTTACCGTGAGGGAGACCCTCGGTAGCAAGTTGCAGTCTGGCTTCATGGACATTGGCAGATGGAACCAAAATTGTGGTGCCCTGCTTAGTCTCCTGAACCTCGTATTCTATTTTATCTTCCTTGAGCTTTGCCGCTACTTCACCAGCATCCTTTGTCTCCATGTTAGTGAACAAAGGAACCATATCTGGCTTACCGCCATACATGAAGCTGGCACCAATAATCAGAAGCACCAGCAGTACAATACCGCCGATGGCCATATAACGCTGTTTTTTAGTGGTTTTTTCCCAAAGCTGAAGGTATTTTTCTTTCCACTCGCCCATTATCTCAATCCCTTCGCTGTGTTTTGCGTAATTTTATCAAGTAATTATACCTGCATGCGCATAATTTCCTGATAAGCTTCCACAGCTTTGTTGCGAACTTGAAGGGTAAGCTGTAATGCGATATCAGCCTTTTCAGCTGCCACTACAACCTGAGATATATCTTCTACCCGGCCGGCTGCCAGCAGGGCATTCATCTTCTCTGATTCTTTTTCAAGGGAATTTACATTGCCCAGAGCATCCCCAAGATATTCTCCAAAGGTCTTTACCACAGGAGCTTCCTGGGTTTCACCCAAATGACTCTCAGCATGCATAGAAACCGGAGTCATTTTTAATGCTTCTATCTGCATCATGTCACCTCATTTATTTACTTATACTTAAGGCCTGTGTAGCCATACTCTTCGCTGCATTAATGGTAGTAACATTGGCCTCATAAGCACGGGAGGCAGTAATCATATCTACCATTTCATTTACAATGTTTACATTTGGCAACTCAACATAGCCATCTGCATTTGCATCTGGATGGCCTGGGTCGTATACCAGCTTACCCTGGCTTGGATCCTCCTGAATAGCCACAGCACGAACGCCATCGCCACTCTTTTTGCCAAACTCGGACTTGGAAATCTCACCGGAGAGAACTCTGGCAAAATTCTTGTTGTGCATTTCTCTAGGTTCAAATACCACGAACTTACGCTTGAACGGGGTACCGTTCTCAGTACGGGTAGTATTAACATTCGCAATGTTGTTGGATATAACATCCATTCTGAGACGCTCAGCTGTCAAACCGGAAGCAGCCGCATCTATGCCACCAAACATACTCATAAGCTGTTCTCCATTTCTCTTATATATAATGAAAGAATTTATTACTTACTCTTTAATTTGCTATCTTATTTGCTGGTAATGGTTGTCTTCAGCTTCTGGATAAAGCTGCCCATTTCCTTGGTCATGGCATTGTAATAAATCTGGTTCTTAGCCATATTTGCCATTTCTTTATCTATGTCAACGTTATTCTTATCAGTTCGCATTATGGTACTTTCGTCCATAACCACTGTGGCCTCTGCCCGCTCCCTCATTGGAATAGGCAAATGGCGGTCATGAGTACGCACCATTTCAAGACCTAGTTTTTTATCCAGGCCCATTTCCTTGGCCAACAGACTTTCAAATACAACATCACTCTTTTTAAACTTAGGAGTATTTACATTAGCAATATTATTACTGATTACTTCATGTCTGAGGTTCGCTGCTGACATACCTCGGGACAGATAATCCATAGTAGAGGTATTAAAAATCTGATCCAACATTGGCCTTTATCCTCCTAAAACATTTATCCTAAAACGCAATTAGGCACAATTCGATATACTACTACAATTCTACCTTTAATTAAAAAATCCTTGTCTATTCTAACATATTTATTGAGAATCAAGAAGAAATTTTCATGTTTTTTCCATAAATAACAAGGAAATGTGACTATAGTCCACCATACTTTATAATTAAGTATAGTTAATTTTAATTATATTTTTTGTTAAAAATAGAGCAAGGAGATTGTAACATTAAGATAACAAGCTCCTTGCTCTAATAATCATCGCAAATGAGGACAATCCTTTGTCATCATTCAGTCTCTTTTGCCAATTCTTCGATACCCTGCCAGAGATACTCATTCAATACCTTGATATGGGTACCCTTCATACCCTGGGACTTTGGTTCAACAACGCCGGCGGATTCCAGCTTGCGAAGGGCATTAACAATAACGGAACGGGTAATATCCAGGCTGTTGGCAATCTTGGAAGCATTAACGGCTCCATCCTTGCCCCCCAGCTCACGGAAAATTTCAATTGTAGCAAGGGCTTCAGAAATAGACAGAGTGCCAAGGGCCATCTTAACATTTTCCTTCTTCTGGTTTTCTTCCTGGGTTCTTCTGGAACGGTCATGGAGCATTTCCATACCCACCACTGCTGCACCATACTCTGCAAGAAGAAGGTCATCATTGGTAAAGTCCTCATTATAACGGGCCACTACCAAAGTACCAATGCGCTCACCTACACCATAAATAGGAACAATGGTGGTATTCTTGCCATGGAACTTACACTTGGTCTCGCTGTCATCCACGAAAGCGCAGAGACCGGACTTGGAGCGAAGGTTGGCAGAGGTCTCATCAATCTTGTTGAGCCAGTTTACATAATGGCGAGGGAATCTGCCCACAGCCACAACATTGTCAACCATCAAATCACACTCAAAATCGTCCTGGAAAGCATAGCCATAAATACTGCCGTCTGTATCTACAATATATACATTTGCATCAATAACATTGCTGAGTACCGTGGCAATTTCCTTGTATTCCACATTGTGAAAACGCTGCAATACTCTGTTAATCTTTCTCGTTCTCTCCAAAAGAGTAGCCATACTCTTTTCCCTCCTAGTTCTTTTATCTTACTTTTTGTGCAATTAATTCTACCACAAAAAACAAAAATAATCACATAAAATTGTGATTATTTTTGTTTTTATTATTTATATTTAAAATATTCTTCTTTTTTGATACACTTGCTACTTCCAGATACCATTTTTGCTTTTATCAAAGAATAAACTGGCTTACATCCTGATTAACAACAATCTCGGAGAGGGCTTCCTTTACATAAGCCTCATCCACAACCACATGCTTTTCCTCAAGATCAGGTGCATCGAAGGAAAGGTTCTCCAACAGCTTCTCCAAAATGGTGTGGAGACGACGGGCACCAATGTTTTCATTCTGGTTGTTTACATCGCAAGCCAGCTTTGCCAGGCAGTCAATGGCCTCATCGGTGAACTCCAGATCAATGCCCTCTGTCCCCATAAGGGCCTTGTACTGCTTAATAAGGGCATTCTGCGGCTCAGTGAGAATCCGCTTAAAATCATCCTTGTCCAAAGAAGTAAGCTCCACGCGAATTGGGAAACGGCCCTGTAATTCCGGAATCAAATCGGATGGCTTGGAGGTATGGAAAGCACCGGCTGCAATAAAGAGAATATGGTCAGTCTTCACAGGACCATACTTAGTCATTACAGTGGAACCTTCAACGATTGGCAGAATATCACGCTGCACACCGTCACGGGCCACATCATGGTTGCTGCCATGGCCACCGCTGGAAGCCACCTTGTCAATTTCGTCAAGGAATACGATACCGCTGTTTTCTGCCACCTTCACAGCTTCCTCAGTAACCTCTTCCATATCCACCAGCTTCATGGCTTCTTCCTGCTGGAACAGCTTGCGGGCTGCCTCCACAGTAACCTTCCGCTTTTTATGCTTCTTTGGCATCATACTGCCAATAATATCCTGAATGTTGTCACCCATTCCCTCCAAGGAAGAACCGGCAAACATGCCCACCATTGGCTTGTTGTTATCCTCGATGTCAATTTCAATCATCTTGTCTTCGTATTCACCAGCCAAGAGCTTTTTGCGGCACCATTCACGACCGGCCTGATACTGCTTTGGTTCCCCATCAGAGTTTTCTTCAGACTCCTCCTCATTGGAGCCACCAAAAAGCTGACCGAATGGATTAACCACGGATTTCTTTGGCTGAGGCACCATAACATCAAGGATACGCTCCTCTGCCATCTCTGCAGCCTTTTCCTGTACTTCCTCCAGACGGGAAGAACGGACCATGCGAACAGATGTCTCTGCCAAATCACGGATAATGGACTCCACATCACGGCCCACATAACCAACCTCGGTAAACTTGGTGGCCTCTACCTTAATAAATGGAGCCTTTACCATCTTGGCCAAACGGCGGGCAATCTCTGTTTTACCCACACCAGTGGAACCAATCATAAGGATGTTCTTTGGAATAATATCATCCTTCATGCTTTCGCTGTCCAGCTGACGGCTGCGCCAACGGTTTCTCAGTGCAATAGCCACGGAGCGCTTGGCTGCCTTCTGACCAACTATATATTTATCTAATTCCTCAACAATCTGTTTTGGAGTCTGTTCATTCATTTATAAATTCCTCCGTATTTCGTACTATTAGTCCAATTCCTCAACCTTAATATTGTGGTTGGTGTATACGCAAATATCTGCGGCAATAGTAAGGGCTTCCTTGGCAATTTCCGCAGCAGAAAGCTCAGTATGCTTTACCAAAGCCCGGGCAGCGGAAAGGGCATAAAAACCACCGGAACCGATGGCACCTACGCCACCATCCGGCTCAATAACCTCGCCATTACCGGAAATCATTAAAAGATTTTCCTTGTCAGCCACCAAAAGGAGCGCCTCCAGCTTGCGAAGCACCTTATCGGTGCGCCACTGCTTGGCCAGCTCCACAGAAGCTCTTGGCAGATTGCCGTTATAGGCCTCCAAAGTGGCCTCAAATTTCTCGAAAAGGGTGAAGGCATCAGCCACGGAACCGGCAAAGCCAGCCAGTACCTTACCATGGTACAGGCGGCGCACCTTTCTGGCACTTGCCTTCATTATGGTATTCTGGCCAAAGGTAACCTGGCCATCACCAGCGATGGCGGTTTTGCCATTATGCTTAACTGCAACTATGGTAGTTGCATGAAATTGATTTTCCATAAAAAGTCTCCTTACTATTGTGCCATGATAAGGGACTAATTGTTTTTCGCCATTAGGTCACGAGACGTAAAGAAACTATTTTTTACTTACTTACACATCAAGAAAACATCCACTGTTTGAGCGAAGCGAGTTTGGATTTTTCTTGATGCTAATTAAAATGTAAAAAATCGTTTTAGTCGAGAGACCGTGCGAAAAATAATAGTCCCTTGCCTGTTACTTTTACAAGTTCTTTTTAAACTCCTCCAATGTTGCCAGTGCCCGCTCAGCAATGCGCTGTTTTTTCAGCTTTTTGTCGCGGATTTTTTCCTTTATAGGGGACATGATGCCAAAGTTTACGTTCATTGGCTGGAAGTGCTTTGCAGGGGCAGTAGTAATATAGTGACACAGGGAACCATGGGCGGTTTCCTGTGGGAATACTACCGGCTCCAAGCCTTTACAAATGCGGGCTGCATTAATGCCCGCCACCAAACCAGAGGAGGCGGATTCCACATAACCCTCAACACCAGTCATCTGGCCAGCAAAGAAAAGATTGTCCTTCCCCTTAAACTGCATAGTAGGACGCATGGTTTCCGGGGAATTAATGAAGGTGTTTCTGTGCATTACTCCATAACGGACAAATTCCGCATTTTCAAGGCCCGGAATCATGCCGAAAACACGACGCTGCTCCGGCCATTTCAGATGTGTCTGAAATCCTACAATATTATAAAGGGTACCATCCGCATTATCCTGGCGGAGCTGCACCACTGCATAAGGCAGCTTGCCATCAGCAGGATTTTCCAGTCCCACTGGCTTTAATGGTCCGAAAAGCAGGGTATCCTCACCGCGGGAGGCCATTTCCTCCACAGGCATACAGCCCTCAAAGAATTTTTCCTTTTCAAAATTATGGGTAGGGGCCTTTTCGGAATTAACCAGCTCTGTCCAAAAATTATGGTATTCTTCCTTATTCATAGGGCAGTTGATATAAGCTGCCTCTCCCTTTCCATAACGGGAAGCCTTCCAGGCCTTGGTCATGTCAATGGATTCAAGGGTAACTATTGGCGCAGCGGCATCATAAAAATAAAGATACTCCTGCCCCATCAGCTCACCAATATTTTCTGCCAGCTTGCCTTCTGTAAGAGGGCCACTGGCCACAATGGTAATGGCATTATCCTCATAAGGAATTTCTTCCAGTTCCCTATGAATGACATTGATTAATGGATGATTGGTTACCTTTTCAGTAATGTAACGGCTGAAGCCCAAACGGTCCACCGCCAAAGCACCACCGGCAGGAACCTTGGTGGCGTCAGCAGCTTCCATAATAATAGAGCCCAGACGGCGCATTTCCTCCTTAAGAACCCCCACAGCATTTTCCAGACCAGCACCACGAAGGGAGTTGCTGCAAACAAGCTCCGCAAACAGGTCAGTCTTGTGGGCCGGGGTATTCTTCACCGGGCGCATCTCATATAAATCAACCTTTATACCTCTGTTGGCAGACTGCCAGGCAGCTTCACTGCCCGCCATTCCGGCTCCAACTACGATTATTTTATCCATTCTGTTCCTCTTTTTACTTTTGGGCCTCCTCTGCCTTTTGGGCTTTCTTGGCCTGCTTTAAAAGTTCCTTGTTAATTGGGTGGTCGATTCTGGTCTTGCAGGCTGCGTTGTAGCAATATACCAGTCCACGGCCATTTCTGTAATAATGCTTCAGCTGCAGGGAGCCGCACTCAGGACATGGCTCTGGAATTGGTGCATCCCAGCTTACAAAATCGCACTCCGGATATTTGTTGCAGCCATAGAAGCCCTTGCCACGACGGGATTTACGCTCCACAATATGGCCATCACACTTAGGACACTTTACGCCGGTGTCCTTTAAAATTGCCTTGGTATTGCGACATTCAGGGAAACCAGGGCAAGCCAGGAACTTGCCGAAACGCCCCTGCTTAACCACCATCATACGGCCACAGATATCGCATGGCACATCAGAAACCTCCACTGGGAGCTCCACATGGCCAATGGCCTCATCAGCCTTTTCCAAAGTTTCTGCAAATGGGCCATAAAATTCACGAAGTAGATCTGTCTTATCCACCTTACCTACGGCAACGCTGTCCAGCTTGCCCTCCAAATCGGCGGTGAACTTGGCATCTACAATATCCTTGAAATATTCCATCAGCATATCCACCACAATATCTCCCAGCTCAGTTGGCTGGAAGGATTTGCTGACACGCTGTACATAGCCACGGGCCAATATGGTTTCAATAATTGGGGCATAGGTGCTTGGACGGCCAATGCCCATTTCCTCCAAGGTCTTAACCAGGGAAGCATCATTATAACGAGGTGGTGGCTCAGTAAAGTGCTGAGCAGGATTAACTTTAAAGAGGTTAATGTCATCACCTACGGTCATATCTGGCAGAATTACATCCTTGTCGTTGGTATCTGCCATGGTATAAACGGCGGTAAAGCCAGCAAATTTCATCTTGGAGCCGCTGGACTTCAGGGTAAACTCGTCCTTAACATCCTTGGCCTTGCCATCATTTTTTATAGTAACGGTAAGTCTGTCAAATACGGCAGGAACCATCTGACTGGCCACAAAACGCTGCCAAATAAGCTGATACAGCTTAAACTGGTCCTTGCTGAGATATTTTTCAATCTGCTGTGGCACCATCATGGCACTGGTAGGGCGGATAGCCTCATGGGCATCCTGGGCCTTCTTGCCAACGGAGTAAATATTTGCCTTGGATGGGTAATACTTATCTCCGAAGGTTTCCAGAATGTATTCCTTGGCCTCCTGCTGGGCCTGCTCGGAAATACGCACAGAGTCAGTACGCATATATGTAATAAGACCCACTGGTCCCTTGCGACCTAAATCAATACCTTCATAGAGCTGCTGTGCAACCATCATGGTACGCTTGGAAGTAAAGCCCAGTTTTCTGGCTGCATCCTGCTGGAGGCTGGAGGTGGTAAACGGTGGCGCCGCCTTACGGGAGGTCTGACGCTCCTTAATGTCAGTCACCTTCCACTTGCAGGCCTCCATTTTCTCCTGAACGGCTCTGGCCTCATCACCCTTGCTGATTTCCAGCTTTTTGCCGTTAATCTGGGAAAGCTCCGCCTCAAACTGAGGAGATGTACCCTTTTTCAGCTTGGTGCCGATGGTCCAATACTCCACGGAAACGAAGTCCCTGATTTCCTTTTCACGGTCGCAAATGAGCTTTACTGTAACAGACTGTACACGACCGGCACTAAGGCCCTTTCTGACCTTACGCCAAAGGAGCGGGCTCAGCTTGTAACCCACTATGCGGTCCAGCATACGGCGGGCCTGCTGGGCATCCACCATGTCCAGATTAATGGAGTGGGGCTCATTTACAGCCGCCTGAATAGCTGGTTTGGTTATTTCATTAAATACAATACGGCAGTCAGAGCTGCTGTCTATGTCAAAAATGTGTGCCAAATGCCAGGCAATGGCCTCTCCCTCGCGGTCCGGGTCGCTTGCCAGATATATTTTATCAGCCTTCTTGGCTTCTTTTTTCAGTTCCTTTATCAGATCACCCTTGCCGCGGATGTTTATGTACTTTGGCTCAAAGTTATTGTCCACATCTATGGCAAACTGACTCTTAGGCAGGTCACGGAGATGCCCCATGGATGCCTTAACCACATATCCTTTGCCAAGATAACGCTCAATGGTCTTGGCCTTGGTAGGAGACTCCACCAGTACCAGAGTGTTCTTGGTGTCCTTGGTCTTCTTGGACTTGGTAGTGGTCTTTTTTGCAGTTTTCTTTGTGGTCTTTTTGGCAGCAGTTTTTTTGGCTGCTGTTTTCTTTTCCTTTACGACTTCATTTTGCGTTGCAGTCACAAAATGTCCCCCTTTTATTTCCTTACATACAAATGAGCCTCATTACTTTGTATTATCCCCCGTATTTCCATCTGGAGCAGCAAAAAGGCTACGCTGGCAGGGTCGCTGCCATGTAATTTGTATATGATTTCATCAACTGATAATGGTCTATCAGGGGTAAGGAGGCTGTAAATACGCCTTTCTTCCTCTGATAATGCAAATTTCTTTTCCATATTATCATTTTTTGCTGATAAAGTCTTGTTTTTTATAAAATCACTGTACTCTGATATTATATCCCCAATGTCAAGTGCCAGCTTGGCCCCTTGCTGAATCAGCTTATTACAGCCAATACTTCCCTGGGTAAAGATACCACCAGGAATGGCAAAAACATCACGATTTTCCTTAAGGGCATAGTCCGCAGTAATAAGGGCACCGCTTCTTTGGGCCGCCTCCACAACCAGAGTTCCCAGACTCATTCCGGCAATAATTCTGTTACGGGCGGGAAATGTATACTTAGTGGGCTGGGTACCTGGAAGGTATTCGGAAATCACTGCTCCCCTTTCAGCAATTTCATCCAGCAGCTTTTGATTTGAACGGGGATAAGCCACATCTACCCCGCAACCCAAAACGGCTTCCGTAATACCCCCAACAGACAATACGCCTCTATGACTTTCCGTATCCACACCATAGGCGGCACCACTGACAATGGTAATTCCAATGGAAGCAAGGCCTGAGGAAAAGCTTTCTGCCACTGCCCTGCCATATGGGCTTATTTTTCGTGAGCCCACTATGGCAATGCGGGGCTGGGTATTATTTAGGTACCCTCTGTAGAATAAAATGTGGGGTGGATCGAAGGTTTCCTTCAATAAAATAGGGTAGTCCTCATCATCTTTTGAAACCAGCTTAATATTCTGCTTATGGCATATATCCGGTAGTTTTTCCGGAAGTCGGGAATTGTCCTTGCGAAATTGCAGGAAGCTCTCCAGTTTACTATCTGTTAAGAGGTTAGTACGGGCCAGCTCCTGTTCTGATGCATTCCAAAGAACTGTACCAGATTTGAAAATCTCCAACAGTTTGACTAATATAGTGTTGGTCATTCCTGGGATATTCTGTAAAACTGATAAATAATATTTTTCCATGGTCCTCTCCATTAACAAAATAATCAATTCATCTATATAATATTAAATATTTTAGAAATTGTTAAGTATTTTATTATATCATATAGGTAGAGTAGTTGATTCTCACGACGGTATCGGTACTAAAACTTTTTCTTGCTTTTATATAGTGAAAAAAATCATAACTCGCTTCGCTCAAACAAATGATTTTTTCCACTAATACTAAAGTATAGCAACAAAAAGTTTCGTAACGTCCCGAACCTAAGTGTTCAAATCAACTACTCTACCTATTTACTATGAAATCTTAGTGAATCAAATCTGAAAGATGAAGATGAGCTTTAGATTTCGTGTAAGGGCTGATGAAATCCCGTATGCTTTCATCTTGCTTATTATTATCAACTATTCCACTTATATAAAAAAGACAGACTACAATAATTGCAGTCTGCCGAAAAATATTATTTAATTTGTAAACAGCTTATCCCAATATGCGTAGAGAATCATCAGGAACACCAATATTAAGATGATTACATCACCCATAATTAATCCACATCCTCAAGTCTTGGGTTATCACTATATGCCCGGCCTGCCTTTGCACATGGCTTGCCGTTAACCAAAACAATATCAGCGGTGAAGTCCGCATTAGTGGCAAAAATATTGCTGCCCACAGCATATACATCTACAGGAACATTATTAGTCTCAAAGAGACGGATACGCTCAGGATTAAAGCCGCCGGAAACCATAATCTTCACATGATTGAAGCCCTCAGCATCCAGTGCTTCACGAACATTTCTTACCAGCTGCTCGTTTACGCCGGTTGGCTTGAAATGGCCCATCTGACCGATAAGGGATTTGTCCACCATCTTGTCAGAGGTATCAAGGCGCACACCATAGAGCTTGTCACCCAGGGCACGGGCCACCTTAAGGCTGGTGCCTACACAATCATTGTTGAAATCCACCAGGGCCACACGACCAATTTTAGGATCTATGTACTTATCGAACATCTCAGTAGCCTTAAGGGTATCACCCTCACAAGCTGCAATAAGAGCATGAGGAATGGTGCCTGCTGCTTCAATTCCCCAGCTAATGGCGTTAGCAGGTGTGGAAACATTAGTCATGCCACCGATCTTGGCTGCATAGCCGTCCCCCTTTTGAACTGCATAATGGTCAAAACGGGATGGGAAGAACAATACAGGCTTGCCGTTGGCGGCCTCCACTGCCTTGGCGCAGTTGGTAGCCACCTTGGTCTGGCGGGCAATGATTCCCAAATATACAGTCTCCAAATGACTGAAATCTGCCAGATCGCCTTCGATGGTCATAACAGTCTCCCATGGCTCGATTTTGTCGCCATCATGGAGAGCGCGAATCTTAATTCTTTCAGGATGATAGGCACAACGCTTAATAAGGGCAATGGCCTCATCAATACCGCAGAGGGTGGCATAATCGCGCTGGAAAATCTGCATGGTTACAGTTGGATGATAGTCAGCATGATTGAGAATCTCCTGAGTACGGAGAAAATATATGTCACTATACAGTCCGCTCTTAATCTCATCTACCGGAAAGTCAAAACTTTCTGGATTAAGTCGCTTCTTTGTCATAAAAAATGCCTCCTAAAAATTAACCCGCTCCATATCCTTAATGAAGCCAAGTTTATTCTCGTACTGTATTATGATACAATGAAAAGCACAACAAACGCAAATAAAATAAGGAGATTTTCCCATGGAAAGCAATATTATAACTTTATCTCCCAATACTCCCGGTGACATTGAAAAGGAGCTTCAATGCATCCATGTTTCCCAGCGGGGCATAGAAATAATGAAGGAAAAGTTGATTTTCCGTTGTTTCAAAATCTCTGATGTGGATACCAGGGCAGCCAACATCTTAAAGCAAACTATGCTGAGTCAGGGGGCTGAAGCCGCTGTTTCCGCTGGCACAGTTAATCTTAGTGCCAGCCATACAGATGTAATAATCGGCGCCACCCTTCACCAGCTGCGACATGCTGTGGTACGCCTCAAGGAGCAGCCCTGGGGGCTAAAGGCCATTGCCCATCAAATTGAAAAAGAGTATTTGTAATATTATATCTTTATTTCTATCTTTTTTAGGCAGGAATTAAAATTCCTTTGGCGAATAAGTACCTATACGACAAAATATTCCAAAGGAGTTGATTTATGTGGCAAAAATCAGAATAAACAATATGATGTTTTATGGATTCCACGGCCAGTATGAGTATGAGCGTGAGCAGGGCCAAAAATTTTACTTTGATGTGGAAGTAACCACAAAGAACGACAAGGTAGTGGAAAGTGATGATGTGGCAGACACCATCAACTCCAGTACCATTTATTCCATAGTAAAAGATGCAGTAGAAAACAAAAAATTCCATCTGCTACAGGCCCTGGGGGGACATATTGGCGATAAGCTCATTGCCCACAGCGATGTGGTATCCGAGGTAAAGGTAACCATCCGCAAGCAGTATGTACCTATCTCCGGTGCCCTGGACTTCGTAGAAATCGAGGTTATCCGCAAGGCTGAATAATTACGGATAAACGCACAAGAACCTGTGCCCCTTTTGGGTACAGGTTTTTTAGTGCCTGAAAATAAACAAAAAAAGACGGAGCACTAAGCTCCGTCAAATAGAAGTTTTAAATTACTCTGCGTGCGCCGATGTAGCAGGAACCCCAGTAACCACTGTACAGGGAATCTACAGCAACACCACGGCTGGAAGATGCATTGATGAAGGAACCATCACCGAGATAGATACCAACATGGGATGCACCATAATCGTAAGTGGAGAAGAATACCAAATCGCCTGGGATTAACTCACCACGGGATACTGGCATACCAACCTCATACTGTGCATCTGCTGTGCGTGGAAGATAAATTCCAGCATTTGCAAACACATAGCGTACATAACCAGAACAATCGAAACCACTTGGGGAAGTACCACCGAACACATAAGGTACACCGATGTAGTTCATTGAGCTGGCAATGATACGGCGGGAAATGGAATTAAAGCTACGGCTTACCTGTGGCATCTCTCTACCCATCAAAGCTGAATAAGTAGAAGGGCCAACAAGGCCATCAGCGTCAAGACCCTGATTGCTCTGGAACATCTTAACTGCAGCTACAGTAGCTGGTCCAAAGTCACCGTCAGCGGCAACATCATATCCAAGGTTAGCTAACTGCCCCTGAATCTCTGCTACCTCACTTCCCTGGTCTCCCATACGAAATGCACTGGCATTGCACACGGAAAAAACGCACACAAACATCATGGATAACGCAAAAATGCGTATAAACTTACCCAAAAAGACACTCCTCTCTCTATGCGCCTACGAGGTTAGCTGCCGGGTTAGGGTTGAGAAAGACTACCCTTTAAGATCCACTTGTGCAGCATCCATGCTACAACAGCTGATTTTCATTCACCCCAAAAATTTGGTTCCCCCGCTCCATGGGCTGGATTAGGCTTTGTATAGATATATATGCCCATTATATTAGATTGTAAAACGCTATGAGTGATCAATAAGCCGAGTTCTGTTCCGCCGAAGCGGTGACAATCATTTATCTGGACTGCCAGTTGCCTGACAGCTCTAGCGACACACCCGGAAGGTCAGCGGGCCGCCTCATACCCTTCCCTATTCGGTCTTGCTCCATGTGGGGTTTATCAAGCCAGCCAGTCACCTGACTGCTGGTGCGCTCTTACCGCACCTTTCCACCCTTACCTGGCGAACCAGGCGGTTTCCTTTTCTATGACACTTTCCCTAAGGTCACCCTCGCTGGACGTTATCCAGCACACTGCCCTGTGGAGCCCGGACTTTCCTCAAACGAATTAAATCGTCAGCGATTGTCTTTCACACTCATAACACGATAATTATATCATTCTGAAAAATAGGTGTCAAACTGCATAGGACAAAATTGGTCATATAATGAGTATATTTTGATTATCTTTTGATGTTATTGACCAATTCATGCACTTTTTGTTCGATATTCTCAGACTGCGTTATATCGGTAACTACAGCCATATTTCTCGCTCCATGTTCCCATACTTGAAAAATATTTTGAGTTTTTATGCCACCAATTGCTACAAATGGCACAAGAGATTTTTGAGCTGCATACTCAACATAGGAAAAACCCACGGGCTCAGCAGTGGCCTTGGTTTGAGTGGCAAAGACAGGACCGACTCCCACATAATCTATCACATCTTTTAAAAGGTTGGCTGCATCCAATTGAGCCGAATTATGGGTCGAAAGTCCGATAACCATGTTTTTACCCACGATTTGTCTGACAATTTCCACAGGTAAATCATCCTGTCCTACATGAATTCCGTCAGCGTCCACCGCCAAAGCCAAATCCACAAAATCATCAATTATAAATGCCGCCCCATATTCACGGGTCAGCTTGCGAAGCTCCACACATTCCGTATATCGGGCCAAAGCGCTTTTTTCCTTTTCACGGTATTGTACAAAGCGTATTCCCGCCTCCAGCATGGCTTTAACCACTTGGTAATTGCTTCGCCCCAGAGATGCTTTTTCAGCAGTGATTCCGTAAATTGGGAAGCTCTTAAAGAGCTCCATGGTTTCCTGTCTAGTCATAATCAGCCTTCTTTCCCGCCAACTACCTTAAAGAAATCTTCGGATATATTGTCCTCACAAACCTCCACATCAGTACCCTGCTTCATGGAAGCCAGCTCCTGACGGAGGTATTTTGCCACAGCCTCTACCATTGGGAACTCAGTGGCAAAATGGCCGGCATCAATAAGATTAATCCCCTGCTTAACAGCTTGCTGGGCTTCATGGTACTTAATGTCACCGGTTACATACACATCGGCCCCCTTAAATGCCGCCTTGCTGATGAATTCAGCACCGGCTCCGCTGCAAAGGGCCACTTTTTTTACCATATCCTTGCCACCCCTTACAAGGCGCACATGATGACACCTAAGGGTATCACAAAGCATTTTGGAAAATTTTTCTATGGACATTGGCTGGGAAAGGTAGCCAATTCGTCCCAAACTATCCCCGGTTTCCGGATCTGTAAGGGCAAGTCCTTCTACCTTTTCCAAATTCCATAACTGTGCCAAAATATCATTACAGCCTCCCTGGGCAATATCCAAATTGGTGTGGGCAGAATATACGGCAATGTTATGGGAGAGTATTTTTTGGAGCATCTCTCCATCATAGGTATCGGTCCTTATACTGAGAAGTCCCTTAAAGAGCATTACCGGGTGATGGGATATGATCATATTAGCCCCAATTTCAATGGCCTTATCCACCACTGGTTGACTTACATCAAGACATACCAAAATCTTGCTTATCTCCTGCTCAGGACTTCCCAACTGAAGGCCGGGGTTATCCCAGTTTTCTGCCAGCTTCTTTGGAGCCAGCTTTTCCATAATCCCCATTATAGTCTGACACTTCATGATGCATATTCCTCCAACAGCTTTATCCTGGCTTCAATCTCTGCCAGCTTATCCTTGGTGTGGCTGCCACCCTTTTGAAGGCCCTTACGAATTTTATCCAGCTGATCAATATTGTTTTGAACATGGTCCGCAAAAAGCTCCGGGCGTTTTTTTATAAGTACGGGGCCCAATATAAGCTCCGGCTCTGTAAGCATTTCTTCCTTTCCTTGGACAGCCTTTATTATCTGATATACCCTACCGTCCACCTTGGCAAGTTTTTCATCCTCTATGTGCCAATCATGGGTATATAGCCAGTCTCTAAGGTATTCAAAGCCATTTTGTGGCTGAAGCACCAGGCACTTCAGCTGGGCTGTTACATCAGGCCGAGCCTCCAGGATATCAGCCTCCAGCTTCCCCCCCATGCCAGCGATGCAGACAGTATCCACCTCACCGGATGTAAGGGCAGCCAGTCCGTCACCCTGACGAACCTCTATAGAGTCACTGAAGCCAGCCTCAGAAATAGTTCGACGGGCAGCCTGACAGGGGCCTGCATTTAAATCTGCAGCAATTACTCTACGGGTGCTATTTATTTTTAAAAGCTCAATGGCCAGATAGCCGTGGTCAGTACCGATATCGGCCACACTGGAAGCCGGTGGAACAAAATCTGCCACAGCCTGTAAGCGGTCATCTAACATATTGTCACCTCTGATTTTTATTCATGGGCAGTGACTGGTGTCTTTCACGACGGTTTCGGTTCTAAAACTTTTTCTTGCTTTTATATAGTGTAAAAAATCATAACTCGCGTTGCTCAGACAGATGATTTTTTCCACTAATACTAAGGTATAGCAACAAAAAGTTTCTTAACGCACCGAAACCTAATTGTTCAATCCACCAGTCCCTGCCCTTCTAAAGCATAAAAAGGGGACGGCATATGTCCGTCCCCTTGATATTTAAATATTCTTAGTCCAAGAAATCCTTGAGCTTCTTGCTGCGGGTTGGATGACGCAGTTTTCTCAGGGCCTTGGCCTCAATCTGACGGATACGCTCACGGGTTACACCGAAGCTCTGACCTACTTCCTCCAAAGTTCGTGCACGGCCGTCCTCAATACCGAAGCGCAGAACCAAAACCTTCCGTTCACGCTCGGTGAGGGTATCAAGTACCTCCGCCAGCTGCTCCTTAAGCATCATGAAGGATGCTTGCTCTGCTGGTGCTGGTGCGTCATGGTCCTCAATAAAGTCACCAAGGTGGGAGTCCTCCTCCTCACCAATAGGAGTCTCCAGAGATACAGGCTCCTGGGCAATCTTCATGATTTCCCGAACACGCTCAACGCTGATATCCATCTTCTTGGCAATTTCGTTAGGCTTAGGATCACGGCCCAAGTCCTGAACCAGCTGTCTGGTTACACGAATGAGCTTGTTGATGGTTTCCACCATGTGGACCGGAATACGGATGGTTCTGGCCTGATCCGCAATGGCTCTGGTAATAGCCTGTCTAATCCACCAAGTAGCATATGTACTGAACTTATAGCCCTTGGTATGGTCAAACTTTTCTACGGCCTTAATAAGACCCAGATTACCCTCCTGAATCAGATCCAGGAACAACATACCGCGACCTACATAACGCTTGGCAATACTTACGACCAAACGAAGGTTAGCCTCTGCCAGACGCTTCTGGGCGTCCTCACCAAAGGCCTTGGCGGTATTCATGGCGATAATATCAGTCTTGGAAAGTGGCTCAACCTCAAGCTCAGCATAGCCTAATGCCTCGTTGTAATTGGTGAAGAGCTCACTGTCAAAGTCCTCCAGGCCGTCAATATCCTCCTTATACTGCTCCACAATGGCATTTACGCTGTCATTGTCCACATGAAGATACTTACGGGTAACATCATTGTTGTCCAGCTTCAGCAGCTCCGTCCACTCGGACAGCGGTCTTACACTGTCAGTGCCGGCCTCCACATCCTGCTTAACGACCTCATCGGCAGCCAAACGGATTTCGGCGGACACACCGTCCTCCATACGCTCTGCCAGTTCCTTTTCCTCAGAGCCTGTGAGAAGTGGCACGCGGCCAATCTCCTTCAGATACATACGAACCGGGTCATCTATATTTACACCGTCAGGTATGTTAATACCTACCTCGACATCGACATCTTCTTCGTCTTCAGGTTTATCAACATCATCTTCTGAGTCGTTATCGTCAAAAGAAACTTCCACACCATTCTTACTGAACTTGTCAACGATAATCTCATCCAGCTCCTCTGGAGATATATCCTGTTTCTGTAAAGCTTCCATAATCTCCCCTGCTGTTATCTTATTCCCATTATCACGGGCACGCTCAACTAAGTCAGCTAAATTGCCTGTCTCCATCTCCGTGGTATTTTCCACAGCTTCATTTGCTTCAACTGAAGCCTTTGGCTTAGCATTTTCTTCAGCTTTGGTGCTCTTGGTTGCTTTGGTGGTTTTTGCAGTTTTTGCAGTTTTTGTAGTTTTGGTTGATTTTGTTGCCTTTGCAGGCTTTTCACTCTTGGCAGTCTTTTCTGGCTTTGTTTCGCTATCCTCGGCGACTGTCTTCTTCACTGCTTTGGTGGTAGCCTTAGTGGCCTTGGCTGTTGTTTTTGTAGATGTTTTGGTTGTTGTGGTTTTAGTAGATTTCTTGGCGGTAGTCTTGCCAGTCTTCTTCTCCGCAGGCTCTGCTGCCTTGGTGGTCTTTGTCTTCTTCTGGGTTGCTACTACCTTTTTTTCTTCTTGTTCAGTAGTGGTAGTCTTTTTCTTCTTCTCAGCCATTGATAAACCTCCTTTCTCAGAATTTTGGTAGTTGATTGTTAATTAACACCTTGTAATTCATCCATTTCATGCTTTATTTTCTGACTGGCGGCCAGTTCCTCCAAATACTTTGCATCACCCTGCCGATACAACTCCTCGGCATTTTTTGAATGCACTTCATACTGACTCACCAGATAATTTCTTCGTAATTGGCGCACACAAGCTTCATATAATATAGAGCGGTCTTCCTCTCCTAAATCCTCGACTACAGCCCGGGATAATTCCTCCACTGCCTCGTCGCCTAAATGGGCCAGCCCCATTATGTCGCTTATTTTCTCGCCTGCCCTATACTTCTCCATAAGGGCTTCCAATATTCTTTTGTGAATTTCGTCAGGCACAGACTCCATAGGCACCAGGCTTATAAAATGGTCCAAAATAGCCGGCTCATCCCATACCATGCGAATGATTACCCTGCCAGCCCGACGGCCTGCATCATCAACTTGACGCACCACGCTTCTTACTGCCCTGCCTGAGCTTGGCTGGTTTACTGACCAACGACTTTTTTTGCCTAACTCTACAAGTATATCATTTTCTGACACACTTAGCAATTGTGCCACCTTGGACACATAAGCTGAACGCTCGGCGGTATTTTTTATGGTAGCCAATATAGGAAGCATTTCCGACAAGGCTTTGAGTCTGCCCTCCAAGCCAGATACATCACTGTGGGCCATAACATTTCTCAGGCGGAATTCCACCACGGAAACGGCCTGGCTCACAACCTTTCTGAAATCCTCAGCCCCGTGTTTTCTGATATATTCATCAGGATCCTTGCAATCCGGAAGCTGAACCACCTTCACTATAGCAGAGGTTTCAGCAGCTATGCCTATGGCTCTGGCTATTGCCTCCTGTCCCGCATTATCGCTGTCGTAACAGAAATAAATGGCAGGAGCATATCTTAGCAGCTTTTTGCACTGGTCTATGGTAAAGGCCGTTCCCAGAGAAGCAACCACATTTTTGATGCCGGCTGCCGCCACGGAAATAACATCCATATACCCTTCCACCACAAGGGCGAATCCCTCCTGGCTAATGGCCCGATGGGCCTTGTCCAGTCCAAAGAGAAGTCTGCGCTTGTTAAACAGAATAGTTTCAGGAGAATTGAGGTACTTTGGATTGCCATTGTCAATAACACGGCCTCCAAAACCGCAAACTCGACCCCGTTCATCCATAATTGGAATCATGACCCGATTGCGGAATCTGTCATATTCCCCCTGGCCCTTCTGTCTTTTCACCACCAAACCGCTTTCCAGCAAAAGCTCAGTATCAATACCACGCTTGGCGAAGGCGGTGGTGAGCTTGTCCCAGGCATCTGGAGCAAAACCAAGGTTAAACTCCCCTATTATATTGTCGTTTATACCACGATGATGGAAATATTCCAGACCGGCGGTGCCATATTTTGTCATTGTCAGACAATTATGGAAGAATTTGCCAGCCAGCTCATGGGCCTCACGGAGTTTTTTCAGCTTCTCATCCCTGGCTATTTCCTCTGGGGTCCGCTGTCTCTCGGGCAGGGGAATATTCAGCTTCTCCGCCTGAAATACGATGGCCTCCCTATAGGAAAGGCTTTCTATCATAGATATAAACTTAAAAACATCCCCACCTGCGTGACAACCGAAACAGTAAAAAAATCCCTTATCCGGGGTCACTGCAAAGGAAGGCGTTTTTTCATTGTGAAACGGGCAACAACCCCAAAACTGTTTTCCTTTGCGCTTCAGCGGTACATAAGTGGAGATTACAGAAACAAGATCTGATTCTGACCGAACTCTTTCCACGAATTCATCTGTCAGCCAGGTTGCCATGTGTACTCATCCTTTTCCAACGCATAAAAACAGTGCAAAGATTTGTCATACCTTTATACATGGTACCGGTAAGATACCACAGTATAATTCGAGGCTAAACATAAAATTCCTGCAAGATTTTGCTAAAATTTCGTCTAGCCTAATTCAAATCCCTTGCACTATTAATATTCAATATAAATCTAAAATATCCTTTTTTATCTTGACAAAATCATATTAGCATATCAACCAATGGTAGTAACCCTTGATTTTACTTCACCATAACTCCCACTGGAGGCATGAAAATATCATTAAACAGCTGTACGGCGTAGCTGTCAGTAATACCGGCCACATAGTCCACCACCGTTTGCTCCAGTCCCCACTGTTTCTGACGAACCTGAAATTCCTGGGGCATTTTTTCAGGATTTTCCATAAAATATTTAAAGAGCTGCTCAATAACGAAAACAGCCTGTCCCCGCTCCTTTGCCAGACGCTCTGAATGATATATATTTTTGAACATAAAATCCCTGAAAATGCTCATGGCCTCGTTCATTTCCTCGGAGAAGGTAATATCTCCTGCTTTTTCTGAGGACCGAATCATGTCTGATACCATGGCGGTTATCATTTTTGAAGTATCATTGCCTATCTTTTCAATAACAATTTTTGGCAGTCCCTCAGGCTTCAAAATATCAGCCCGCATACTGTCATCAAAATCATGGCAGAGATAGGCAATGCGGTCAGCCCAATGGATAATTTTTCCTTCCATAGTAAAAGGCGTACCCTTGCCACTGTGGTTAAGAATACCATCCATGGTTTCCTTGGTAAGATTAAGACCCTTGCCACCCTTTTCCAGATACTTTACCACTCTGAGGCTTTGCTCGTTGTGGGCAAAGTGGCCTGTAAGACGGTCAAGAACAGCTTCCCCCGCATGGCCAAAGGCTGTGTGGCCCACATCGTGCCCTAAGGCAATGGCCTCCGTAAGGTCTTCGTTAAGGCGCAGACTTCTGGCAATGGTACGGCCTATCTGGGAAACTTCAAGGCTGTGGGTCATACGGGTGCGGTAGTGGTCACCAGAAATAATATAGACCTGAGTCTTGTGCTTTAGGCGGCGGAAGGACTTGGAATGAATAATTCTATCTCTGTCCCGCTGGAATCTGGTACGGAATTCGCAATCATCCTCAGGGCGTTCCCTTTCTGCATCACGACTTTTGGCCGCCAAGGGAGACAGCATCTGATATTCATTTTCCTCAGTTCTTTCCCTAACTTTCATATGTCACACCGCCTTTTGCATAATCTCTATTTATGGTTTATCATTTTAACCCACTTATGTCAAGGGTTGGAGGTTTCTTTAATTAAAAACAGTGTACACAAAAGTATTTTCTATGATATAATATAGCATATTATGTTTATTATGAATTTAGAGGGGAGAGTTTTAAATGACTCAGGAATCTATCGAAGCAATTCTCAAAGCAAAGATTGCTGAAGAGCGCGGCAAGCTGCCAGTTCATGAATATATCGACCTGAACGCTGTTTCTAACGGTCGTGGTGTTGCTGACGGCGGTCTGATGTTCCTCAAGGCTGTTGATACTGCTCTGGACATCATGAGCAAGTCTGTAGCAGCTACCTTGGCTGAGGTTGTAAAAGACTAATTTAAACATCATCAAAAAATGCTGTTCCTTTAGGAACAGCATTTTTTATTTGCCATAAAGTGCTTATTTTAGTAAAACAGATAACTCACAAGGGCTGCTGTCTTTCACCCCGGTGCCGTCGCTAAAACTTTTTCTTGCATATATATAGTGGAAAAAATCATAACTCGCTTCGCCCCTACGGGACTAGCTTTGCGTCGCTCAAACAAATGATTTTTCCCACTAATATTAAGGTGTGCAACAAAAAGTTTATTGACGCTCCGAACCTAATGGTTCAAGCCAGCAGCCCATGTGACTATAAATTTATCCTAAAACAATCTTGCTGAAATCTGCCACCTTGCAGATGAGCTGGTCAACAGCCTTTAACAAACCAAGGCGGTTGTTCTTGATCTTCTCATCCTTGTCCATAACCATTACAGCATCAAAGAAGCCATCAATAGGAGCTGCCAGCTTGGTAAGCTCAGCAATGGCACCAGCATAGTCCTGATTTGCCAGCAGGCTTTCAACCTTGGCAGAAGCCACCTTGAACTCATCATTCAGCACACCCTCTGCTGCCTCCACAAAGAGGGAAGCATCGCAGCCAAGAGCAACGGTTTCATCCTTGCGGGAAATGTTACCGGCACGGTTAAAGGACTGAATGGTTTCTTCCATACCTTCCTTCTTAACTGCATCGTTTACAGCCTTGGCACGGAGGGTTACGGAATAAATATCATCCACATCAACGAATACTGCATCCACCACATCATAGCGGATCTCAGCATCGGAAAGAACATTCTTCAGACGGAGCTTCATAAAATCAGCCACATCATCCTGCATCTTGGCCTGAGCCTTGGAGTCATTAATGTTAAGAAGTTCCATAGCCTTTGCCACAAGACCGGAAAGGGAAATGTGGTACTTGGCCTCCACCAGCATATTTACCATACCAAGGGCCTGGCGACGCAGGGCAAATGGATCCTGGGAGCCTGTTGGAATAAGACCGCGGCTGAAGGTTGCCACCAAATTATCAATCTTGTCAGCCATAGAAACGATACGGCCAGCTACAGAAGCAGGCTGTCCATCAGATGCGCTTCTTGGCATATAATGCTCGTCAATAGCCTGGGCTACTGCTGGGTTCTCACCATCAAGGAGGGCATATTCACGACCCATAATACCCTGAAGCTCGGTGAACTCAGTTACCATACCGGTTACAAGGTCAGCCTTACAAAGCTTGGCTGCACGAACAGCATCCTTTTTCTCCTGATCAGAAACCTTAAGTTCATCAGCAATATATGCTGCCAACTTCTCCAGACGACCAGCCTTGTCGTAAATAGAACCAAGGCCTTCCTGGAATACTACGGTCTTCAGCTTGTCGCCGTGCTCCTCCAGGGATTTCTTGCGGTCCTCATCGAAGAAGAACTGGGCATCCTCAAGACGGGCACGAAGTACGCGCTCATTACCATGCTGTACGATTTTCAGATGCTCACTGCCACCATTGCGGATAGTAATAAAGAGAGGCATCAGCTTGCCGTCCTTCAATACAGGGAAATAACGCTGGTGGTCACGCATTGGGGTAATAACAGCCTCAGCAGGGAGCTTCAGATACTTGTCATCAATGGTACCGCAAAGAGCAGTTGGATACTCCACCAGATAGAGAACCTCCTCCAGCAGACCTTCCTCAATCTGTGCCTTGCCACCCTTGGACTCAGCCAGCTCCACAATCTGCTGACGAATCATCTCACGGCGACGGTTATGGTCAACAATAACGAACTGCTCCTCGCAAGCCTTTTCATAGCTGCAAGCACACTTAATTTCAAAATCTCCATCAGAGAGGAAGCGATGACCACGGGAAATGCGGCCGGATTTTACATTGGCAGTTTCAAAATCAATAACATCCTCACCATAGAGGCCCACCAGCCAACGAAGCGGACGAATGAACTTGTAGTCCAGATCAGCCCAATGCATATTGTTTGGGAAATTCAGACCATCCACCAGTCCCTTTAAAGTATCGCTGAGAAGGTCAACGGTCTTGCCGCCAACCTCATGAACCATGGCATATACATAGCCGTCCTTGGTCACCAGATCCTTGGCATCAATACCCTGACCACGGGCAAAGCCCTGGGCAGCCTTGGTAGGATTGCCATCAGCATCAAAGGCAATATTTACAGCCGGACCGCGGTTCTCCTTGGAAAGGTCCTCCTGATTTTCAGCCAGTCCCTCAACGATGAGAGCCAAACGGCGTGGAGTACCCATGGTCTTTACATTATCGTAGGTAAGACGCAGGTCAGTGAAGGTCTTCTCGGCATTTTCCTTAAGCTGAGAGATAATACCAGGCATTGCATAGGCTGGAATTTCCTCAGTACCAATTTCTAATAATAAAGTCTTGCTCATTATGCCTTATTCCCCTTTCCCATCATTGGATAGCCCAGCTCCTCACGCTGCTTCAAGTAGCATGCGGCGCACATACGGGCAAGCTTACGAACGCGGCCGATAAAGGCAGCACGCTCAGATACGGAAATAGCACCACGGGCATCCAACATGTTGAATGCATGGGAGCACTTTAATACATAGTCATAGGCTGGATGAACATAACCCTTGTCGATTACGCGAACAGCCTCTTTCTCATACTTGTCAAAGAGCTCAAAGAGCAGATCTGCATCGGAGAGATCGAAGGCATAGGTGGACTGCTCAAACTCGTTCTGATGGAATACATCACCATAGGTGTAGTCGCCAACCCACTGAATGTCGTAAACATTCTCAACGCCCTGAATGTACATGGCAAGACGCTCCAGACCATAGGTAATCTCAACGGCAGTTGGCTTAATATCCTGGCTGCCCACCTGCTGGAAATAGGTGAACTGGGTGATTTCCATACCATCCAGCCAAACCTCCCAGCCCAGACCCCAAGCGCCAAGAGTTGGAGATTCCCAGTTATCCTCTACAAAGCGGATATCGTGCTCCTTAGGGTTGATGCCAAGACGCTCCAGAGATGCCAGATAAAGCTCCTGAATATTGTCAGGGGATGGCTTCATAATAACCTGGAACTGATGGTGCTGATAAAGACGGTTTGGGTTGTCACCATAACGACCATCTGCCGGACGGCGGGAAGGCTCCACATAGGCCACATTCCAAGGCTCAGGTCCAAGGACTCTGAGGAAAGTGAATGGGTTCATGGTGCCGGCACCCTTTTCTACGTCATAAGGTTCGCCCAGAATACAGCCCTGCTCTGACCAGAACTGCTGAAGGGCCAGGATCATTTCCTGATATTTCATAAGAGTCTGCCTCCTTCTGATTTGTTACAGAAACAATAAAAAACGCCCCTGTAACATCGGTTAATAATGTTACAGGGACGAGATAACCCGCGGTTCCACCCTGCTTGAATGCCAAAGCATTCCGCCTCAATGGATATTTACTTACGCTCCAAAGTGCCATTCGTCCCAACAGCAGGCTCACACCACCCCTGCATCGCTTATGGAGGAACTACTCCTCTTCTTCATCGCTAAGAGGAATTTTAGCAAAATACCAGTTTATAGTCAAGAGGAGGGGAATATTTCGATTGTAGATAGATGGCAATGCAGCTGTCTTTCACCTATAAAACGACATAAAAAAAGCCTAGTGAAAATACACTAGGCTAAAATTTTAAACTGGTGCGCTCGGCGGGAGTCGAACCCACGCTTTCAGCTCCGGAGGCTAACGTCCTATCCACTGGACTACGAGCGCAAATATAAAGTCATTGCGGAATGAAAATTCTCACGAGGAACATTATACCATCCAGTAGCGTAATCCGCAAGAGAAAGTCAGCACAGTAGAGGCTAGCGGACAAAACGTGGTTTTAACAGCAAGGTAATAAAGAAAATAACAGCGGATATCACCACAATAGTGGCACCGGCAGCCATATTGAAATGATATGCCAACATAAGTCCAGAAATGCCGGAAATCATGGCACTGCCAATGGATACAGCGTGATACTGCTTTACACTGTTGGACACGTTGCGGGCAGCAGCAGCCGGAAGCACCAGCAGGGAATTAATAATCAAAAGACCTACCCACTGAATACTGATGGCCACCACCACCGCCACCATGGCGGCAAATATTCCTTCAGTAAGCATCACATCTATACCACGGCTACGGGCAAAGGACTGATTGATGCTTAGCACCAGCAGCTTATTGAACATCAGCCCCCAAAGGACAAACACCAGCACCAGCACCAAAAGCAGTGAACCTAACTCCTGGGTAGTAATGCTCAACACATCACCAATGAGGTAATTGCTGAATTTATTAAAACCGCCACCATAAGACATCATCATAAGGCCCAGAGCAATACCAGTAGATGAAAACACCCCGATAATGGTATCTGTGGAGGCTGAGCTTTTATTTTTAATCCAGGTAATAAGCAGAGCAAATACAACAGAAAACAATATCAAAGACTGCATCGGTGATATAATCCCCACCACCGCACCAATGGCCAGGCCCGTAAAAGCGCCATGTCCCAAGGAATCCGAGAAGAAGGCCATGCGGTTTGATACCACCATGGTACTAAGAAGTCCAAACAGCGGGGTTATGAGAAGAACTGCCAGAAAGGCATTTTTCATAAAATCGTACTCAAGCCATTCCATTATTCCTCATCCCCCTCTGCTTCTGCACAATCAGGACAGCCACAGCCCTGCTGATGCTTTTTCTTCTTATGCTCAACCCAAACAAAGCCGGTACCTCCGTGGTTGCCGCCACCATCTGTGAGCATACCAAAAATCTTTCGGGTTCTGCTGTCATGGAAAACCTCCTCCGGGGTGCCGGAGCATACCACGCCCTTATTCATGAGCACCACCTGATCAGCGTGACGGGCCACCATATTAAGATCGTGGGATATGAGGATAATGGCCATATCCTCGTTGTTCTGCAAATCCTCCAAAATATTATAGAAGATTTCCAGACCATTCTGGTCCACACCAGATACCGGCTCATCCAAAAGGAGAATGTCCGGCATTGGATTTAGGGCCAAGGCCAAAAGCACCCTCTGAAGCTCTCCACCAGAAAGAGCCCCCAAACGGCGATCAATGAGATCAGCCGCCTTAACCCGTTTCAGACTTTCCTCCACTTCCTTGCGAATATTGGAGGGCAAAAGCCAGATAGGACGACGGGAGCGGCAGGCGGAAAACAGATCCAGCACCGTAATTGGGGCACTTACATCAAATTTCAGATACTGGGGAACGTAGCCAATAATTGGCTTTCCCGTACGCTTTCCCTTGGCATCGGCATATTTTAAGGTTCCGGTGTGACTAATCTCCCCTAAAATAGCCCTGAGAAGGGTGCTTTTCCCCGCCCCATTTGGTCCAATAACGGCCGTAAGCTGACCGCAGTGGACATGAAGATTCACATCCTCAAATATAGTCAGCTTACCTACTTTAACTGTGAAATTTTCGATTTTGGTACAGCACAGCTTGGAGCAGTCATTGCCCTCTCCTTTAGTGTGCCTAAATAATCTTTTCAGCATATTATTCCTACTATGTATACAATAATGTAAATTACACTGCACTATAAACAAATGGGAAGATGCAGCTGGTGACGTATTTTGCGTTGGTGCTTAGTGAATCCAAGCCTTTTGGCGAAGGATGAACTTAGCATCCACTACGCAAACTAGTGAGCGCAAGCGTTCACCAGTGTATCTTCCCGTATGGTTTTATATGAAGTAACAATTTACTTTAACTGATCGCGAAAGGCCTTGTTGCCTAATATAAAACCTATTATAGCATAAACCGCCAGTACCGCAACTGACTCCAAAGCCACTGGTGACTGGGTGGAAATCCCTCTTAAAAGATAGGAGGTATGAGTTAGTGGCAATACATCGATGAACCAGCGAAAAACCTCCGGCAAGGTACGTGTACTGAAAAATGTACCACACAAAAAGGACATGGGCAACAGCACATAGGTATTCACCTGGGACAGCTCCTCATAGCTGTCCATTTTCATGGCAGCGAAAAATCCCACCTCCGCAAATATTATGCAGTTTAATATAAGAATTCCCACAAACAAGGGAGTAATATTGAGGTTTGCCCCAAAGGCCAGGGCCAAAATCATAATAATTGCAGAAGAAATAAGCCCACGCAGCACAGCTGCCAAAATCTTGCCGATAATAAAGGCATTAAAATGCATAGGCGCAATAATATATTCCCCAATGCTTCTATGATAAATACGCTCAGTACAAAGAGGGGTAAGGCTGTTATAGCTGATATTCATGGAGTTTAAGGCCATAATACCAGGTACTAAAAAATCCAGATATGAGCCGGAGCCCACCTGGATGTTCCTTCCCAATCCCCAGCCAAAGGCCACCAGATACAGCATAGGGGCCACCATACGGCTAAGGATAAACTTTGGCAGACGGCGTTTCAACACCACCCAGTCACGCCAAAATACAGTGCAGATATCCTGCAGCATTATACCCCCTCCTTTCTGCCGGTGAGCTCAATGAAGGCATCCTCCAGATTGGTTCTTCTGATATGGGCCCCATGCTCCAGGGTTCCCGCAAAGGCTGCCGCCTCCTGACGGCTTTCAAAGAACTGATACTGATGCCCTTCTGCATCATCCCATTCCACTGTAATCCGTCCCAGGCTTTTACAAAAAGCCTCAGGGGTATCAATGGCAATGAGCTTGCCCTTATTTACGATGGCCACCCGATTACAAAGGGCTTCCGCTTCCTCAATATAATGGGTAGTAATAATAACTGTGGTTCCCTTGGCGGCCAATGCTCTTATAAGGTCCCAGATACGACGACGCACTTGGGGATCCAAGGCCACAGTGGGCTCATCCATGAAGAGAATTTTAGGCTCATGAATAAGGGAACGGGCAATAAGCAAACGACGCTTCATGCCTCCGGAAAGGGAACGGGGCATACGATTAATGGTATCCCCCAGCTCCACAAAATCCAGCATCTCCTGAATGCGCTGCTTACGCTTTTCAGAGCTCATGTGATGAAGGCGGCCGTGAAGCTCCATATTCTCCCCCACAGTAAGGTCGTTGTCAAAATTAATATGCTGTGGCACCACACCAATGAGTTTTTTTATTTCCAACGGATTTTTTTTGATGGATTCACCATTATAATAAATTTCTCCAAGGGTAGGCTTGGTTTCCATGGTAAGCATACGAATAGTGGTGGTTTTGCCGGCGCCATTTGGCCCCAGTATACCAAAAATCTCCCCTGGCTTTACATGGAGGGAAAGATTATCCACCGCCCGCTTGGTAACAGTTTTCTTGTCTTTGTTCTTAACTTGAAATTCCTTTATCAGACCTTGAATCTTTATCATAAATGGGTACCCCGTAAAAATATTACTTAATTATCGCAATTTGAAGGTAATCCTTACCCTCTTCTGGAACGGAACCGCCTGACCATATTCATTGTAGGCAACAGTATAGCGATATCCCCAGGCCGCATTAAGGGCAGACTGGTCCATCTCCCCATAGCCGGAGGAGGATTCAATGTCAGCGCTCATTACACCTCCATCGGTTCCCACCACAATACGGACAATAACCTGTCCCTTAACATTGCGCTGGCGAAGGCTTTCCGGATACACTGGCTCTGGTGCTGCTATAAGGGTAGGAGCTATGGCCGGGCGCTTGCCGTTGCCATCTCCATTTCCCGGCCCATCACCATTACCGCTGCCGCCGTTGCCATTTCCAGAAGGACCACTGCCACTGCCGTTCCCGGCATCGCCGCTGCCGCTTCCGTTACCACCGTTGGCAGAAAGGCTGTCTCCGTTGCCATTTCCATGACCATTTGGAGATGTAACTGCCGCCGGAGCCACTGGAGCATTATGCTCCTTTTTAAATATCTCCTGCTTTTCCGGTTCCTTGGTGAAGGACTCCTCTATCTTTGGCAGAAGCTCCTCCTTCTTTTTGTCCAGCACCACATCGTCAATGGCTGGGGCTGATGGTGCTGATGGAGGTGCAGCCGCCGCAGCTGCTCCACCACCATGGTGACCGCCCCCTGCATCCGCATCATAAAGGCTTACATCCAGGGGCTGCTCCTGGGGAGGTGATACCACCACAAAGAGACCAGTAAAGCATACTATGGCAAATATAACTACATGAATAGCCAAGGACCCCAACCAGGCCCGGTATTCACGCTTTTCGTCTGAGTCATTTTTGTCCGGATTCATGTTAATTACCTCCAGACTCCGCCGCCAAACCAAATTTGGTAATACCAGCAGCCTTAAACTTATCCAAAAGGCCGATAACCATACCATAATCCAGATTCTGGTCAGCCCTTACCACCACCGCAAACCGTGGATTTTTGGCATTTTCCGCCTTTGCCTTGGCAATCAGCTCCTTTTCCCCAATGAGCTTATCCTCCAGCCACAGGGAACCGTCGCTTTTCATGGTTACAAGATAGTTGACACTCATCTGAGTTTCCGCACTTTGGGCCTTTGGCATATTAACGGGAACCGTCTTAAGATTAACCATGTAAAGGGTGCTGAGCATGAAAAATACCAGGAGGAAAAACATAATATCTATCATTGGTATAATCATAACCTCAGGCTTGTCAAAATCATGACGATCACGGATGCGCATAATCAATCACGCTCCTCTGCCATACCCTCCACCAGGGAGAAGCACTGCTCCATATCGGAAACGATGCTGTCGATTCGCTGGGTAAAATAGGCGTGAACAGCCAAAGCGATAATAGCCGTGCAAAGTCCCATGGCAGTTGCAATAAGGGCCTCACCAACACCGCCAGTGATGGCACCGGCCTGGCCAGACTCCAGATTGAACACGCTAAAGGCAGAAATCATACCGCTGATGGTACCTAAAAGTCCAAGGAGTGGTGCCATGGTAACAATGACATTTAAATAGTAAAGGCGCTTACGAAAACGAGTAAGGGCTATGCCGGACTGTACCTCAAAAAATGTGGTAAGAGGCACATTTTCATCACCGGTGAAAGCCATTCCCTTTGATAACAGGGAAGGAATTATGCCCTTGGTAGAGCCTGCCAAAGAAGCTGCCCCATCACGGTCCCCCTGACTGAGCATATCCGCAAAATTACGGGCAAAGCTGCGACCAGGATCCTTAGCCTTGAAGTACATACTGCGCTCAATGGCAATAGCCACCACAAACATGGAGCACAGCAGCAACAAATACATTACGGGGCCGCCTTTATGAAAAAAATCTATTCCAGTCATTATAAGTTCCACGAAAAATCCTCCTTGCACAAAAAACATTACCCCCTTAGTATATCACAACCAAGGGGGTACTGCTTCAATCATGAAATTTAAACAAAATTATTTTGCCTGCAAAGCATCCCAAGCTTCATTTGCTCTTTCAACATATATGTCACGGATTGCCTTGTTCTCGCCGAGGCCGTGGATGTAGGTGTCAACATTGAAGCCCTCAGCCTTCAGAATAGACTTATGGGAATCTGGCTCATCACCAGCCATATCGTTGTTGGCATGGTCACCGGCAACCATCATCATAGGCATGAGGGTTACATTCTTGATGCCCTTTGCCTTCAGCTGAGGAATAATAGTCTCCAAAGAAGGCCAGCCCTCAACAGTGTAGATGTAAGCATTGTCATAACCAAGCTGGTTCAGACGGTTCTGCATTACAGTGTAGTATGCATTTGCAGGATGTGGAGTACCATGCTCCAGAATCAGAACTGCATCCTCCTTGCCAGTCTTAGGGAACTGGGTTGCAAATGCGTTCATGGTCTCGATAATATCGTCACGCTGCTCCTCCTGGCCCATCCAGTACATGAGGGAAGTACCCATGGTCATCTTCTTGAAGTCGTTCTTGTACTGATGGAATACAGCAACATCATAGGAATACTCCATACCAGGAATTACATCCAAAGTAGTGAGCGCTACACGGGTGTAGCCTTCCTTCTTCAGCTGCTCCAGAGCCTCCTCAGGAGTTGGATAGGTAATGCCCTCGTTGGCCTTGATGCGATCAATGATAATGTGAGAAGTAAAAGCAGTAACAACCTTTACACCAGGATGAGCTGCCTGAATGTCAGCAACGGTCTGGGTAATGGTCTTGTCACGGTTCTCCTTGTAGGTAGTACCGAAGCTCATTACAACGATAGCATCCTTGTTGGCCTTCTTAGCCAGTGCCTTGTTCTCGTTCACCATTACACCAATCTGGGAAGCGTTCTTTAAGGCAGTGGTAGCAGTAGTAACCTCTGGATTCAATGCATAGGAAGCCTCAGAGCTGTTTACATTAACTGCGAACAATGCGGCACAAGCCAGGGAGCAAGCAACCATTTTCTTTAAATTCTTCATAATTTAATTACCTCTCTTTTAAATAAAAATTTTAAAAATATAAAAAGCCCTTCCGCGAATACTCGCGAAAGAGCTCAATACTCACAAATCCATGAGAACCTGTAAATAATCCCCTTCCTATCTCTCGCAGGTAATAACGGTGATTGTTCAACAGGCAGTTCTCCTGACTCCAGATCATAACCATGGCGTTGCCTTCCCGGAATACCCCAGTGACATATAGTAACGCCAGATTCCCTGATACAGTGGCGGGACCGTACCGGCCTTTAACCGGTTTCTCATGTTAGGCCAGCCTAGCAACTAGGCCTTGGCACCTGTTCCAAATATTTAACTAGGTATAGTATATTGCAATTTTATCTATTAAGCAATACCTGTAATCATGTAGAACAGTATACATAGGAAAGGCACGAGGAACTTCATACCCATCAGTACGATGATATCAGCATAGGATTCCTTGTGGCTGAGACCGCAGATTGCCAGCAGAGTAACGAGAGCACCTGCATGTGGAACTGGGTCAATACCGATGGAAGCAACTGCCACAATACGATGGAGAGCCTCCAGAGGAATACCAGCTGCAGTGGCCATCTGAGCCCACTGCTCACCCAACATGGAAAGGGCGATGGTCAAACCAGAGGATGCGGAACCAGTGATACCGCACATTACATTAGTGGTAAGCACTGCGGAAAACAGTGGACCGCCACCGAAGTCAAGATTCAAAAGGAAATCCTTGATAACAGCGAAACCGCCAAGGCTTACAACTACGCAACCGAAAGCATAGCCGGAAGCAACATTCAGTACAGCACTACAGGAGGATACTGCGGAACCATTAATGGTAGGAAGCATACCATCCTGAAGGCGAAGATGACGGCGGGCAATAAAAGCAGCCACAATGGAGCTGAGAATAAGGGAAATACTGATGGACCAACCAGCAGAAATCTTGGCTACAGACTGAGCCAGGAGGGACAGCTTAAGTCCACCCAGGGACTCAAGTGAATTCTGATCCCAGTGGAAGCCCCATTCCCAACCAAATGGGTTGGAAAGAATAACATTAAGAACAATAACCATCAAAAGTGGAATACAGGAAACCTTCCAGTTTGGATTAGGGAGCTTGTGGCGTCTCTGACCAAACTCAATGTGACGGCCATAGCCCTCACCAGCAGCCTTAAGGCGCTTGGCACGGAAGGAAATCCAGCCCCAGCCCATGAGAAGGAAAACCAGGGAAGCGAACACACCAATGCCCACACCGGACCAAGTGGAGGTACCGAAGTAGGAAGAAGGAATAATGTTCTGAATCTGTGGAGTACCAGGTAAAGCAACCATTGCAAAGGAGAAGATACCCATCCACAACGCGGCCGGTAACAGACGCTTTGGAATATCAGCCTGCTTAAATACTACAGCTCCGAAAGGATACATAACGAATGCAACTACGAATACGGAAAGACCACCATAGGTCAAGGCACCGCAACCTAAAAGCACTGCCAGTACCGCACGCTTTTCACCTAAAATCTCAATAATCTTGCCTGCAACAGATGCTGCCATGCCGCCCTTTTCCATAAGACGGGCGAAAACAGCACCAAACAGAAAGATTGGATAGTAATTCTTTACATATTCAGCGGCCTTTGTCATATAAAGCTCACTGAAGATTGGTAAAACTGCATGCTCACTTCCAAGTGCAGCAACTACGGCAAACAGGGGAGCAACCAGAATTACGGAAGCACCACGATATGCCATGTACATAAGACCGATAAGCGCAATAAGAATTATTGCTGTGTCCATTACGAAATCTCCTCCTAAAATTGTTAGATAATTGTTGTTAACGACTCCTTGTTTTAGAGTCAGCTTCTATATTAAAACAGTCTGAAAGTTAAATGTCAAGATAAACTTAACAGTAGGTATTAATTTTTTAGAAATTATGTATTTTTTTCATGTTTAGGCATTAATTATAACCAAAAGTTATTATAATCATGCTTTTAAACTTTTGTTCAAACTATTATTTACATTTTTTCAATTATCCACATCTAAAAGAAAGATAGCTTTCGGATAGCTCCACCTATCCGAAAGCTAGTGTTGCACCAGGCAACCAATGAATGAAATGAAATGTATGAGCAATGCTTTTCCTTGCAGCGCTGAAACCACAAGAAAAAACCTTTCGACTTATTCAGTAACCTGAAAGCGAAAGGTTTAGGCAATACAAATAAAAAATCCTGACACTCAGCCAGGATTTAAACAATCTACGTTGCTAAATCCCCATCCCCATCACTCGCAGGTCAAACGGTGATTGTTAAACAGGCAGTTCTCCTGACTCCAGATCATCGCTTATCACGCCTTCCCAGATAAAATCCAGTGACATAATTGTGACTCGCTCCCTGATACAGTGGCGGGACCGTGCTGGCATTTAACCAGCTTCTCTATTAGGCCTTTCGGCACCTGTTCCAATCATTATTTAATTCATCTTACGAATATGATACTAGCACTTAAGGTAAAAAGTGTCAACAGTAAATAACACATTTTTTCATTTTATTTCAAAATATGTCACAATCTGTCAATCTGTATGGTTACTTCCTTGTCCGGATATTCCTTATGGATATCCTCCTCCACCATTTCAATTATGCGCTCATCAGTGAAGGTGCAATTGTATGGCACAGCCAGATCAAAGAGTATCCTTCCGGAGGATGTAAGGCGGAAATCGTGGAAAGTAATCAGGGGGTCCACACAGGCCACAATATGATACAGCTTTTCCTTTATTTCATTTTGCAATGGGTCCCCTACCACCATTGGATCCACATGAACGGTCATAGAAACCTTAAACTCATCCCTGATGGATTCCTCAAGGCTGTCTATGATATTATGGGCTTCCATAAGGCTCATATCCGAAGGAACCTCTGCGTGAAGGGAAACGAAAATTCTTCCCGGCCCGTAGTTATGGACGATAACATCATGAACACCCAATATCTGCTTTTCCTCCAGAGTACGGCGGGTAATAGCCCGGACAAATTCAGGATCAGGTGGTTCTCCCAAAAGGGGCTGCAGCGTATCCCGTGCTGCCCCCCAGCCGCTGTGAATAATAAAGAGTGCTACTATAATACCAGCCATGCCATCAAAATCATGGCCTGTGGTGAGATCCACAATAAGGCAGATAATAACCACGAAGGTGGCCACACAGTCACTGAGACTGTCAGTGGCTGCTGCCAGCATGGCAGGAGAATCTATCCGTTTTCCCAGCCCCCTGTTAAATAGCCCCAGCCAAAGCTGAAGCATAAGGGACATGGCCAAAATCACAATGACGGTGACAGAGGTATCCATAGGCTCCGGATTAAGGACCTTTTCCACTGAGGAATGGAGCAGCTCAATGCCAATTACCAAAATAGCTCCTGCTATGATGAGCCCCGCAATGTATTCTATGCGGCCATGGCCAAAGGGATGCTCCGGATCCGCCGGCTTGGCAGACATGCGATACCCTAAAATAGTTATAACAGAAGCTCCCGCATCGGCCAAATTGTGAATAGCATCACCGATAATGGCTATGGAGCCGGAAACAAAACCGATAAACAGCTTGATAAGGCACAGGATAACATTAACCATTATGCCTACACCACCGCTGAGATAGCCGTAGCTGGTACGCACTTCAGTATCGTTAATTTGTTCACTGTTTTTGACAAATCTTTTTATGAGAATATCAGTCAGCACTACTATCATCCCCTACACTGGTCATATACCAAGCATCAAAATCCCTTACAAACTTCCACACAGCTTCGTTGGAAATTTTGGCATAGGCTTCATATTGTGTATATTTGGCTTTTGCCTCCTTGAATTTTTGATACAATTCCGGCTTTTTATATTCAGATGGTTTTTGATCCAATATCATTAAAGCGTATTTTTCAGCCTCAGTAAGGGTCTGGAGCTGTTCCAGCTGAAGCTGGCATTCGCTAAGGTACTTCTTTGGCAACTTGGCATGGAGCTTTGCCAGGGCCTTTTCCCGCTTACGGTTGTCCTTTTTTAGGTCATCCATGGTCTTTCTTTTTGGAATAGTATCCCTACCATTTACTGTGCCCCAAAGGTTCTTGTACAGCACCTGTAAATTAATAGCATCGGGACGGCCAATATGGGCCCATTTATTTTCCAGGCGCTGGGAATGGCTGGCAAATATTCTCATGGGTTCGTACAAATCCCCAAACTGCTCCTTAAGGGCAATATCCCAGGATTTTCCTTCATTGTACTTGCCGGGATTTTTGGCAAAGTCTGCCCCCGTGGCAATGGCAATCTTGGAAAGCTCCGCCTTTTCCATAGGATTTATGAAAAACGCAGGAACATCCTTGGCATCCATGGCCTTGTCCATTTTATCCAAAGGCCCTAAAGCCAGCTTCTCCTTTTGGTAATCCGCCACTGGGTAATTCCACCAGATTCCCATAGGCTTCCTATAGATTTTATTGGTCTGATGAATAGTATTCTCCGTAAGGCCGTCAGGGCACACCTCTTCGCCGGTATAAAGCACCAGTACGTCCTTTTCCAGCTCATCAGCCAATATTCTGGTGTAGTCGGAAACATAGCCGCTCTTTACCATATCCCGAAGATAATACTCCGTAGGCACCAAAATCAGCTGCTTACAGTCAGGACGGGTCTTAATGAAGTTATCATTGACCCAGTTTACAAATTCCGCCTGACCATGGGCATCCTTGGTTGGAATGTCATCAAAAAACAGGGCAAAGTGTCTGATACCAATATCATACATAGCCTGCATCTTGTTAATCATGGCATAGCGGTCTTCATACATATCCTGGCCGGAAAAGGCAATATCATTCCCCGGAGACACGGCAAAAATAATATCTATATTCAGTTTCTTGGCTTTTTGGGTAAGCTCCTGCAGCTCCTTGTACTTATCCTCCGGATATGGCTGACGCCAATATTTACGATGATATTCATCATCCTTTGGAGCATAAATATAGGCATTCAGCTTCTTGGAAGCCATGAAGTTCAGCATATCAAGACGATGCTCATGGGTCCAGGGAACACCATAAAAGCCCTCCACCACACCACGGAGGGGAATAGCCTTACTGTTGCCCCTGTCCGCATGGGCATTTATGGGAAGCTGTGACAATACAATCAAGCATACCGCCAATAAAAATATGAATTTCATTTTCATATACCATTCACCTGGAAAATCGAATTTAAATTTCCTGTAAGAAGGCCTTATATCCCTTCATGGTTTCATAAACATCAACCTTGCTTACGGCCTCCCAAGGAGCATGCATGCTGAGAACAGCCACACCGCTGTCAATTACATTCATGCCATAAAGAGCCATAATGTAAGCGATAGTGCCGCCGCCCCCCAGGTCCACACGACCCAGTTCAGCAGTCTGGAAGGTAACCTTGTGCTTTTCCATAATGCCGCGGATTCTGCCAAGATACTCGGCGCTGGCATCGTTGGAGCCGGACTTGCCGCCACGGCCGGTGAATTTATTGAATACCATGCCCTTACCCAGATATGCCACATTCTTCTTATCAAAGGCGGAGGCATAAAGGGAATCGTAAGCGGAGCTTACATCAGAGGACAGCATCCAGGAGTTGGCCAGACAACGGCGCAGAGAAATGGCATCATATCCCCCCAAAGCATGGAGCAGCTCTGCCACAGTATTTTCAAAGAAGCGTGACTGCATGCCAGTGGCACCTACAGAGCCAATTTCCTCCTTATCCACCAGCAGACAGCAAGCGGTACGCTTAACCTTCTTGGTTTCCAGCATAGCCACCAAGGATGTGTAGGCACATACTCTGTCATCATGGCCATAGGCAAGTACCATGCTGCGGTCAAGGCCCAGATCTCTTGCCTTGCCGGCTGGCACCATGGTGAGCTCAGCGGAAATGAAGTCATCTTCCTCAATATTGTACTTATCCTTAAGGAGCTTAAGGATACCAGCCTTCACGGCATCCTTTTCCTCACCCTTTAATGGATAGCTGCCAATAAGAATGTCCAGATTTTCACCAGTAACCACCTTGCTGGCCTTCTTTTCCATCTGCTCCTGGGATAAGTGAATGAGAAGATCAGTTACACAGAATACAGGATCACCCTCATCCTCGCCGATGACGATTTCCTGTACACTGCCATCCAGACGTGCCACCACGCCGTGAAGGGCCAATGGCAAAGTTACCCACTGGTATTTCTTGATGCCGCCGTAATAATGGGTATCAAAATAAGCCATACCATCAGATTCATAGAGAGGATGCTGCTTTAAATCAAGGCGGCAGGTGTCAATATGGGCACCCAAAATGGCCATACCATCCTCCAGAGATTCAGTACCGATATTGAACATGGCAATGGCCTTGCCCATACATACAGCATATACCTTGTCACCGGCAGAGAGCTTCTTCCCGGACTTAATGATGTCATCAAGATTTTTGTAGCCTGCCTTTTCAGCCTGCTTTACAGCCTCAACCACGCTTTCCCGCTCAGTTTTGCACTGGCTGAGGAAGCTTTTGTAGCCTTCATTCAGCTTGTGGAGAGCTTTCTTTTCTGCTTCAGTATATTTATTCCAGACAGGAGTCTTTTTCTCGTCTTTTTTCTTATCTTTAGCCATAATGTGCCTCCTTATTTTATTGATACTCACTTCATCTTCGAAAGAATCCTCAAAAAGTCGTCTCTTGTTTCGGCCTTATTGAAAAGGACGCGAAGCTCTGCATTGCCCTTGATGCCTCTGGTGTACCAGGTGGCGTGCTTGCGCATTTCCCTTGGTCCTACATAATCTCCCTTGAATTTCAGCAGCATATCCAGGTGGCGGAGAATAATTTCCTTACGCTCCTCCATGGTTGGTCCCGGAAGCCGTTCCCCGGTCTTTAAATACTGGGTAAGCTGACGGAAAATCCAAGGATTGCCCTGGGCTGCCCTACCTACCATAACCGCTTCACAGCCTGTGATTTCGCGAATCTTTATAAGGTCATCCACCGTTCTGATATCGCCATTGGCAATTACAGGAATGTTCAGATGCTCCTTTACCTTGCGGATAATCCTCCAGTTGGCATGGTCGCGATAGAACTGCTCACGGGTGCGGCCGTGTACTGCCACTGCCTTTACTCCAGCTTCCTCTGCCAGCTTGGCCATTTCCAATACATTTATGCGGTTTTCATCCCAGCCAATGCGCATTTTTACGGTAACGGGCATGCTTACTGCACCTACAAGGGCTTTCAGCACCTTAAAGGCCCGCTCCGGGTCCAGCATCATGGCTGAGCCTTCATGGTTCTTGACGATTTTAGGAGCGGGACAACCCATATTAAAGTCAAGAATATCCGCACATCCCAAAGATTCTATATATTCAGCCGCCCGAGCCACACTGTCAGGCTCCGCACCAAAAAGCTGCATGGCCATAGGCCGCTCAGCCTCCTCGGTGTGAAGCATTTTCAATGTATGCTCGTTGCGGTAGTTAATTCCCTTATCACTGACCATCTCGGAATATACCAAGGGACAGCCCATTTCCCGAGCCAATATTCTGTATGGAGTATCTGTAACCCCCGCCATGGGAGCCAAAAATACAGGAATAGGGAATTCAAAGTTTCCAATTTTCATTAATTACTGATTCCTTTCGTAGAGAACCCGCAGTCCTGTGAGAGTGAGGAAATGATCAATTTCATCAATGGTCTGGGATTCCTTGGCAATCATCTTGGCATAACCGCCGGTGGCAATGACCTTCATTGGCTTGCCATACTCCTGCTTAATGCGGCGGACAATTTCATCTATCTGGCCCACAAAGCCGAAAATAATACCGGCCTGCATGCCAGTAATCGTATTACGGCAAATTACATTCTTTGGGGTTACCAGCTCAATTCTTGGAAGCTTGGCTGCCTTCTGGAAAAGGCCCTCTGCAGAGGTACCAAGGCCAGTGGAAATTACACCGCCCAAAAAGTCGCCGTTTTCATCCACCACATCAAAGGTGGTGGCAGTACCAATATCAATAACAATAAGTGGTCCGCCGTACTGCTCGTAGGCACCCACCACATTTACAATACGGTCGGCACCAATATCACGAGGATTTTCATATTTCAGGCGAATGCCAGTTTTAATGCCAGGACCTACAATAAGAGGCTTTAAGTGGAAATAACGCTCGCACATTTTCTCCATTGGCACCACCAATGGCGGTACTACTGAGGATATGATTATCGCAGTAATATCTTCCATCTTTATGCCGTGATACAAAAAGAGGTTGTTGATTTCCATACCGTACTCATCACTGGTTTTCTGGCGCTCTGTAGATACACGCCAATGACGGTACAGCTTCTTGCCATCATAGGTTCCCAATACCACATTACTGTTACCAATATCTATTACTAAAAGCATACTTGCCTCCAAACTTTCATTTTACTTACTTTCTTGGGCGAATGGATACATCCCCGGCGTAAACCTTGCGGATTTCCTCACTGCCCTCCGGCTTAACCAACAGTGCTCCGTCCTCATCAATATCCACTGCTTCCCCGGCAAAGGTTTCATTGATGCCCAAAACATTGATTTGTTCACCCAAGGTTATGGACAGGCGTCGCCAACTGTCAAGAACGCCAGAAAATCCGTTCCTTCTCACGTCAAGATAGTGCACTTCCAGACGGCGAAGCACCTCCTGGAAGAAGGCCACCCTGTCAAAATCCTTAAGGAACATGGACATAGAGCCAGCCTTGTCCTTTATATCCTCCGGGAAAATTTCCGGATCAATTATGGCATTAATCCCCATGCCAATAACCACATAATTAATACGGTCAATTTCTGCGCTCATTTCCGTGAGAATCCCCACCAGCTTCCGACCTTGATATAATATATCATTTGGCCATTTTATTCCAGCCTTTAACCCCATCTTTTCCATGGCCTCGGCAATAGCCACTGCCGCCATAAGGGTACATTTAGGAGCCTCCTGGGGAAGAAAATCCGGCTTTAATATAACAGAAAACCAGATACCGCCCTTGGGACAGAAAAAGCTGCGGTCCAGACGGCCTTTGCCCGTATTCTGACTTTCCGCCACCACTATGGTGCCATCCGGGGACCCCTGAGCCGCCAATCTCTTGGCCTCTGTATTTGTTGAAGCTATATCCTCAAAGGCCACTATATTGGTGGCAATTATTTTATTTCCCAGGCCATGGCTAATAACCTCCGGCAGCAGCCTATCGGGAGCCCCCACTAGCTTGTAGCCGTTTCTGGCCTGACTTTCAATATTATATCCAGCAGCCTTTAATTCATTTATATGCTTCCACACAGCTGTGCGGGACACTCCCAGCTTCTCCGCAATATCTGCACCGGAGAGATATGAGTCACCAGCGGCCCGCAAAAGCTCCAAAATCCCCTGTCGCATAAAATTAACCCTCGCTTATTTCCATAAAACCATCAAAAGGGGCTGCTGCATTAGTTGATTTCATGCTTCAGCCCCTATTAATACTTATTTTTCAGTGGTACTATTCAGTTTTGGTTCCGGTTCTGTATAGGGAACCTCCACCTCGTCCTCATCCTTTTCAGCAGATGCATCACCCTCAACCGGGGTCTGCTCCACTGGCTCCAAAGGAATCAGTTTTGGCTCATCATCGTCATCCCTAGGCTCTTCAGGCTTCTTCTCAGCCTCTTCCTTTTCGGTGACATTACCAAAGCCAACCAGCTCCTTCAGCTCAGCTGCCTCCAGAGTTTCCTTCTCAATGAGTGCCTCGGCAATAACATGGAGCTTGTCGATATTTTCAGTAAGAAGTACACGGCAGGCCTCATATGCCTCCTCGATGTACTTGCGTACTTCCTTATCAATATCGCTGGCCACATTCTCAGAGTAATTTCTCTGATTATTTATGTCACGGCCCAAGAATACCTGATGGTCACGGCTTTCGCCATAGGCCACAGGGCCAAGGGTAGGACTCATACCATACTGGGTAATCATACTTCTCACCAGCTGGGATGCTCTCTGAATATCATTCTGAGCACCGGTGCTGATTTCCTTCAGTACCACTTCCTCGGCTACACGGCCTGCCAGCAAGGTCTTAAGCTGATCCAAAAGCTCGCTTCTGGTAGCATAGGAGCGGTCTTCCTTAGGAAGCATGAGGGTATAACCGCCGGCTCTGCCTCTAGGGATAATGGTAACCTTATGAACAGGGTCAGCATTTGGAAGGAGCATACCCACCAAGGTATGACCACCCTCGTGATAAGCAGTAAGTTTCTTTTCCTTGTCGCTCATCACCTTGGATTTACGCTCAGGACCAGCCATTACGCGCTCAATGGATTCCTCCATCTCCTGCATGGCAATGGTCTTCTTGTCACGGCGGGCAGAAAGAAGTGCCGCCTCATTTACAAGATTGGAAAGATCCGCACCAGTAAAGCCCGGAGTCCGTCTTGCCAATACATTAAGGTCAACATCCTTATCCACCGGCTTATCCTTGGTATGAACCTTCAGAATAGCCTCACGGCCCTTAACATCAGGCTTGTCCACCACAATCTGGCGGTCGAAACGGCCTGGACGCAGCAGGGCAGGATCCAGAATATCCGGACGGTTGGTAGCCGCAATAATGATGATGCCCTCGTTGGCAGCGAAGCCGTCCATCTCAACCAGCATCTGGTTAAGGGTCTGCTCACGCTCATCGTGGCCACCGCCAAGGCCCGCGCCACGCTGACGGCCCACGGCATCAATCTCGTCAATAAATACGATACAAGGTGAGTTCTTCTTGGCTTGATCAAAGAGATCACGAACACGGGAAGCACCCACACCTACAAACATTTCCACAAAATCAGAACCGCTGATGGAGAAGAATGGTACTCCTGCCTCACCAGCAACAGCCTTGGCCAACAGGGTCTTACCAGTACCTGGAGGACCAAAGAGAAGTACACCCTTTGGAATCTTGGCACCCAGCTGATTGAACTTGGCAGGATGCTTCAAAAATTCTACGACTTCCTCCAGCTCCTGCTTGGCCTCATCAGCACCGGCCACATCCTCAAAGCGAACCTTCACCTTGTCGCCGCCGCTCATTTTAGCCCGGCTCTTACCGAAGGACATAACCTTGCCACCGCCCCCTTGGCTCTGCTGCATGATAAAGAACCATACACCCACCAACAGAAGGATAGGCAATACAGAGGATAACAGGGTGGACCACCATGGTGGTTCTGGCGGATTTTCCGCCTTAATATCTACATTTTTATCGGAGAGCAGTTTGATAATATCACTGTTCTCACTAGGATAAGTAGGCAGCACAGTAGTAAATTCGGTACCATCACTTAAGGTACCCTTGATGATATTTTCAACAATAACTACCTTTGCTACCTTGCCATCATTGGTCTCCTGTACAAAGGATGAATAATTCATCTCCATCTTGGAAGGACCCTTGGCAGAGAAATAATCAATTAATGATATAGCAACCAGAATGATAAGCAGGTAAAAACCCACATTACGGATAAACTTATTCAAACCTCAACCCCCTAAAAAGGCAATAATCTTCACAACTAAACATTATACCACATTGAAAGATTATCTTACAGTCTCATGAAAATATCATGAATAAATTTCTCTCTTAAGAACACCGATTACAGGCAAGTTTCTGTATTTCTCAGCATAATCCAGGCCATAGCCCACCAGGAACTCATCTGGAACCTCAAAGCCGCAATAGTCGATCTTTACATCCACCTGACGACGGGATGGCTTGGAAAGGAGAGCACACAGCTTAACGCTGGCTGGCTTGCGATCACGAAGGAAAGCCATAAGATTGCTCATGGTAATTCCGGAATCAATAATATCCTCAACCAAAAGCACATGACGACCGGCAATATCCTTGTTCAAATCCTTCTTAATGTTTACTTTGCCGCTGGACACAGCAGCATCGCCATAACTGGAGGCCGCGATAAAATCAATGTTGATTGGCAGTTTTATCTGTCTGATAAGGTCAGTAAAGAATACTGCTGCACCATTTAAGATACCTACCACAACAACATCCTTGCCCTCATAATCCTTGGCAATCTGCTGACCAAGCTCAGCAACCTTTGCTGCAATAGTTTCTTCATCAAACATTACACTTTCCAAATCTTTTTTCATTTTATTCTTCTCCTTTTTCATAAGAAAGTATTATATACTGCTTTGTATCCTTATCAGCCAGGGCCACAGCTGTTTGCCTCAGTCCAGCCACCCAGATGATATCCCCAGTTTGGCTGTTAACCACCAAAGGCACCCTGTCCCGGCTGCTTCGTTCCACCTTGGCATCCACAAAAAAATCCTTCAGCTTTTTGCTGCCTGCCTCAAATCTGATTCTGTCACCATCATGACGGTAACGCACTATAAGCTCTGTACCGCACTTTGCGGCATCACAATATATTTTGTTTTTGGAAAAGGAGTCCTCCCCTTCCAGTGAATCAGCAATATGGGCAGATATAGCACCACCATTTGGCAATACCACAGTGCTTCCCAAGCTAAGATTTATTTTATATGGTGTATCTTCTATTGTACCATGACTTGTCAAAATTTTATCAGCTTTTTTTGATAAATAAAAAAATCCGTAGCTGATTTTGGCAACACATCCATCTGGAAGATCTAGCGAGCTGCCAGTAATCTTTTTGTCAATGAGCTCCAGCACAGCTTCAATATGCTGAAAGGAAAAGGCCATGCCAGGGCTTAATCTATGGGCAAGCTGCTGAATAAGCCGCCTTCTGATGGCCAAGGGCTCCTTTAAAAATTCAATAATTTCGAATTTATAGCAGCTCCCTCTCTGCTCATCCAAGGAGCATAGTCTTTCCTCTGCCCCAAGGGTAAGCTCATGGAGCAGCTTCTCCTCCGCGGAGACCGTTTCCGCCAGATTGCACAAGGTGCTGGTAATATTGGGGTTATATTCCTTTTTTAATAAGGGCAGGAGCTGAAGACGCAGCTTGTTGCGGGTGCAATCAGCTTCTTCATTGGTGGCATCCACCCTTGGGGAAAGGCCCTGCTGCTGGCAATAATCCACCAGCTCCGCCTTTGTAAAGGATAATACGGGGCGAATAATATTGTCCCGCTTTGGCAATATCCCCGTAAGTCCCTTAAGACCAGTCCCCCGCAAAAGATGCATCAATACTGTTTCCGCCTGATCATCACCATGATGAGCGGTGGCAATAAGGGCTCCCCCCAATTCAACGGCCAGTCTGTTCAAAAAGGCATATCGCATTCTTCTTGCACATGTCTCCAGTGACTCGCCCATTTCCCTGCTGAGCTGGGGAATATTGGCGGACTCTGAATAAAAGGGAATTTCTCTTTCCAGACAGTACTTCTCCACAAAGGCCTCATCCTCTATGGAGGCCTGTCCCCTGATGCCATGCTCATAATGGGCAGCCACCACCTTAATAGCCATTTTTTCCTTCATGCTCCATAAAATATCCAGTAAAGCCAGGGAATCCGGCCCTCCGGAGCAGGCTACTATTACAGTATTTCCCGGCTCTGTAAGGGAATTAGACTGCCAGTATTCTGTTAGGCGTTTTTCCAAAGTCATAATTACCCTCCATAAAGCAAAAAAGCACCTTATTAAAGGTGCTTTTAAAAAGTACGATTTTATCTTCTGCGGCCACCGCCACGGCCACCGCGCTTTGAATCTGTCTTACGACTAAGATCAGTAAGTCGCTCATCACTGTCCTTAAGGAAGCGGGACAGCTTGTCCTCAAAGGATGCAGTTGCGTTATTGAAACGACTGCCACCAGCACTACGGCCAAAGCCTCCAGCTGGCTTGCTGGATACAGGACGGGATTCAAAATTCTTCTTTTCAAAAGGCTTCTTTTCGAAACTCTGCTGCTCTTCTGGCTTCTTTTCCTGAGCGCGTTTTATGGAAAGTGCAATCTTTCCCTTTTCATCAACGGAAAGTACTTTGACCTTTACATTATCCTGCTCTTTTATGAATTCCTTAACATCACTTACATAAACATCTGCAACTTCAGATATGTGCACAAGGCCAACCTTACCCTCTGGAAGGTTAACAAAAGCACCAAAATTAGTAATGCCGGAGACAACGCCTTCAACAATACTACCTACTTCAATGGACAAAATACTTCCTCCTTAGATAATATAACACTAACACAAATCATTATACTATCCTGTTTCTTACAGTGTCAAGAATTTCAAGGCTTGGGGCCACTTACTTTTTTTGATAAATATAAGGTATCTCCCCGTCCTTGGTCATGCCCAAATCCTCTCTGGCCAACTTCTCAACATAAGAAGGGTCCACCAGCTGTTCCTTTTCCTGCTGCAGCTGCTCATTTTCCTCCTGAGCCGCCTTAAGCCTTGCCTCTGCCTGAACCTTGTCCTGGCTCAGATCGTGATAGGTAAAGGCCTGTTCTCCCAGTTTAAAGGCTGCCAGCAAAAACATAAGGGCCATTAATATAACGAACCAGTTAATCTGGCGTCTCTGAGGTCTTGCAGTATGTAATCTTGTCCTACTCATAAACGCCCTCCTTTCTGGTTCTTCAAAATCAATTAATTTTCACTCCACTGATAATAATCCGTCGTGGCAATGCGTCTATATATGGAATTACATTCATCACAGGCAAATCGTGCCACAGTATCTCTCATATCGGCACGGCCGTTAACAATCTTAACTGCCTCCGGCTCCAAATATCTCATATTGGCACCGCAGCGTGGGCATGAGCAATTTCCATTTTCATCCCTTTTAAGCTGCATAGGCTCCAAATCGCCGGTTCCAATAATCTTCTGCCGTTCCGGCGGCAGAGTCAGCTCCTCCAAATCAAATCTCTCATAGAGACCAGAACTCAAAAGCTCACGATAGAAGGTCTCACACCGCTTGCATATATAACGGGGCTTAACATTTTCGTAGTCCACCTTACCATTGACTACCCGCACCTGTCCACCATCAGAAAATTCCAGCTCCTGATTGCAGGCAGGACAGAGATAATGGCCAGAGCCGTTCTTGGCAAGAGCCACCACCGGATTAATATCCGTAACGGTGTTTTTTGCTGGCTGCTCCTGCATGTCTTCCTCCTCCAACGGGAAGGTATCATACATCCCCGATGTCAGAAGCTCACGATAAAAGACCTTACAGCTGTCGCAAATAAACTTTGGCTTTATACTTTCGTAATCCACCTTATCACCAACGACTCTTATGGCACCACCTTCGGTGCAACGCAGGGTCTTTTTGCAGCGAGGACAGTTAAAGCTGCCTCCCCGCCCCTTGATAAGGTGAACAACATTTTCAACTTCTCCAGATGGTTTTTTCTCGGTTTCTTCTTTGGCCTGGGGAATGTCCAGATGCAGAGTCTTGGCTTCTTCCTTCAGCTCATCATCCAAATCGAAGACATCATAATAGCCGGAATGAAGCATTTCTCTGTAGAACTTTTGACAATAAAAGCACACATGGCGAGGCTTAATATTTTCATAATCCACCTTGCCATCCACTACCCGTACCTGGCCACCATCTTTATAAACTAAGGGTCTTTTGCACTCCGGGCACAAAAGAGCACCGTTTTCTCCACTTTCCAATGCGGTAACTGCCAAATTAACCACCACACGCTTTCTATAGTGTTACTAATAATAGCAAAAATAGAAAAATAGAAACTCTCCAGATTTTTTCCAGACAGTTATACATATTTATTATAGCATGAAAAATAAATCTAAAATACTGAAAATTTTGATTTTATATTGGGCTGGAACTATGGGGCTCACAAGGGTACTGTTGCTAAAACTATCTCAACTCATATACTGTGCTATTTGTGTGGCAGCATTTGTACGCTTATATTGAAGGGATTTTTGGCTCATGTCCCTCAGCTTCTCCGGATGGGCCAGCAAGTCACAAATAATTTTTGAAAGGCTGTCGCCGGAATGAAGCCATATAGCCATGCCCCCCTCTGACATGAAGCGGGCGTTATCCGTTTCCGGTCCTGGAATAGGCTCATGAAGCACCATTGGCAGTCCCAGTGACATGGCCTCTGTCAAGGTAAGGGCCCCCGGCTTGGTTATGAGGATATCAGAGGCAGCCATCATAACTGGCACCCTGTCCGTATACCCCCATGGAATAACATGATGATGGGATTTAAGGGCAAAGGCTTCCACCTTTTTCTTTAAATCTTCATTGCGGCCGGCGATAACCAGCAGCTGCAATTTCATCTTGATTTTTTCCAGCTGATCCATGGCAGCATCCATTCCCCCAAGGCCCAGGCCGCCACCCATCATCATAACCACAGGCACATCTGGCTCAAGGCCAAGCTCCTGACGGCACTGCTCTTTGTCATAGCTGTGACAGAAGGGCTCCGAAACAGGAATACCGCTGACATGAATAATATCCTTGCTGATACCAAATTCCACCAGCTGCTCCCGCATGGAATCAATGGCTACAAAATAATGGTTCAGCTTTGGGCAAACCCACATCTGATGAACAGAATAATCTGTAATTATGGCACAGGAATCAAAGTCGGCCTTTTTGTGCTCCAGGAGATGGGACACTGCATCTGCTGGGAATGGATGGGTGCAAATAATAGTATCCGGCTTGTATTTTCTTATAAGTGCCTTCATAGAATATACTATAACAGAGCTCATGGCCCATTTTACAAAACCGCCCTTCTTTTTGCCGGCGGTAAACTGGTACATAAACTCGTAAAGATTTGGCACGAAATACAGCATATTAAGATAGCAGCTCTTCATAAAAGCATTTATCCATGAGGTCTTTACTGACATGAAATCAATAATATTTATGACAGCATCGGGATGCTGTTTTTGAATGCTTTCAGCCACTGCTGCTGCCGCCTTTTCATGGCCGGAGCCTACAGACGCCGTTACAATGAGAAAGGACTTAGCCTTTGACTTCATGCACCAGTACCTCCTTTAATATGTGTAAAAAAATATAGCGGTGTAATTTTATCACACCGCCAAAAAAGTATCAACATTTTGCACTAAGCCGTAATTCCTCCGTCAACACTCCAGATGGCACCGTTAACAAAGGCTGCATCATCAGAGCAGAGAAATTCAATAACCCCGGCAATTTCCTCAGGGGTGCCGATTTTTCCCAAAGGATAAACGGACTTCATTTCCGTAAGAGCTGTTTCCCTGTCAGGATATTGCTCCAACTGTTTCTCTGTAAGAGGGGTCATAACATCTCCAGGACACACGCTGTTGACCCTAATATTCCATGGGGCCAGCTCCAAAGCCATGGCCTTGGTGAACAGATTAACAGCCCCCTTGGATGCACAGTAGGCACTGCACAGCATATTACCATGAACCCCCGCATCAGATGAAATATTCACTATTACCCCGGAGCTCTTTTTCTTCATCTCCGCAGCCACCTGCTGGGTCATAAAATATGTTCCCTTAACATTGATGTCCATGATGAGTTCAAAATCATCCTCACTCATGTCCTCAATGGCCCGTTCGAAGTAAACCCCCGCTGAATTAACCAGCACATCAATGGAGCCGTAAAGCTCTGCTGCCTTTTTCACCGCATTTTTACAGTCATTTATTTTTCTTACATCACAGGGAATATAATTGCATTTTGCACCACTGACATTTTCCATAACAGACTTTACAGCCCGCAGCCCCCGGTCAGTATCCCGTCCCAGCAAAACCACATTATATCCTTTTCCCGCAAATCTAATGGCGGTGGCCAAACCGATTCCCGATGTACCGCCAGTAATCAAAACTGTTTTATTATCCATAACTATAGGTTTCCTTTATCCAGGCCTTCCCAACGGAAGGCAACAAAAAGGCTGCCTCAGAAATTTGCGGCAGCCAGATTGTATTACTTTAAAAAGATTTATTATCTTTTCTTGCCCTTCTTAGCCTTCTTGTCCTTTTTAGCTGGAGCTGCGCCCTTCTTAGGGTTTACAGCATCCTTCAAAGCCTTACCAGCTTTGAATGCAGGATTCTTAGAAGCTGCAATCTTGATTTCCTCACCAGTCTGAGGGTTACGGCCGGTACGAGCGGCACGAGCTTTAACCTCGAAAGTACCAAAACCAATCATCTGAACCTTGTCGCCAGCTACCAGAGCTTCCTGTACGCTTGCAAACAGGCCATTTACTGCCTTTTCAGCATCCTTCTTGGTAAGGCCAGCCTTTTCTGCAACCTTTGCAACCAACTGAGACTTATTCATATACATCCTCCTCTTATTTAGGTATAACTGAAAACCCGCATAATTACTAGGTTTTCACCCCTTCATTGTCATCAATATACCATAAACACTGGGTTTCTGCAAGGAAAGTATTAAAAATAATTGAATTTTTTTGAATTTTAGCACTATTTTGCCGCATTCCACAGCTCATCCAGCTCATTTAAGGTGAACTCTGACCATTTTTTGCCAGATTCTTTTACCTTCTTTTCCACATAGTGGAAGCGCTTGGTAAACTTTCTGTTGGTATTCATAAGAGCCAGCTCCGAGTCTACCTTCAAAAAGCGGGCAAGATTTACCACAGTAAACAGTACATCTCCCAGCTCCTCCTCAATATGCTTTGGATCCCCTTCCAGCTGAGCCTCCTTCAGCTCCTCCACTTCTTCCTTTATCTTGTCCCAAACCGGTGCAATTTCATCCCAGTCAAAGCCAACCTTTGCGGCCTTGTGCTGGAGCTTTTGGGCACTCATAAGGGCTGGCAGCCCCATTGGCACCCCATCCAATACGGATTCTCTTTCTTTCTTTTCCTTTTTCTTAATGGATTCCCATGCTATTAGTGCCGCCCCGGCGTCTGAGGCCTGCACATCACCGAAAACATGTGGGTGGCGACGAACCAGCTTTTCCGTGGCTTCGTCAATAACCTCCTGCATGGAGAAAGCCCCTGTTTCCTCTGCCATACGGGCATGGAACACCACCTGCAAAAGCAAATCTCCCAACTCCTCACACAAAAGGTGAGGGTCCTGAAGCTCAATGGCCTCAAGGACTTCATAGGTTTCCTCTATAAGATTGGTGCGAATGCTTTCGTGGGTCTGGGCAATATCCCAAGGACAGCCCCCAGGGGAACGGAGAGTATGCACAATATCCTTTAAGGGAGTAATATCGAACTCATCCTTACTCTTAAATGGCGGTACATAAAGGCTAGTGAGATAGTCTATATCCGGCTGACGGTCCAGCTCAAAAAGCTCAATAGTACGAATGCTTTCATCTGGCATTCCCAGCTTATGAATGTAGGTAATAGGATATTCATCGGGGAATACCTCCATAAGACTCAATTTGGTATCAGATGCAATCTGAGGGCTGTAAACCTGGGTAATAACCAGTCCTGTCGGCATATCCACCGGCAGCTGGTCAAAATCCTCTGCATCAATTATGGTCATGCCATCAATAGGGTCAATGCCCAGCTTGCTGTACAGCACCTCCACAAAGCTCATCCCCGGCTGGATATCCAGCTTAATATTTTCCTGCTGACAGTATTCCCGCAAAAGAACCACGGTTTTTTCAGCCACCATAGGGCTCCCCGGCACTGCATATACCAAATCCTCTGCTGCAGCCTTCTTCACCAAATCCTTGGCAATGGCCTCATAAAGGGCCTCAAAGCTCTCTGCCCCCTCATAGAAGCTGTCATAGGAAGTAAAGCTGATACCCCTTTCCTTTATCATTGGTACCGTAGGGTGCTTTTCCGTACGGAAATACAAATACTGGGCGTTTTTCATACGCTCCCAGCTGTCTATGGTTATGAGCCCAAAATCACCGGGGCCAAGGCCAATAACAGTAATACTGCCCATTTATACAATCCTCCCACATAAGTAGCATTTATCACATATTAACAAATCATTTTGAAGCGGCACCGGCCACAGCCTTGCCGTTTAATATTTCCATAATTGCCAGCACAAAGTCGTGAATAGTAGCCCTTGGCACAATACTTAAATCAATGAGCATAGCCTTGGCCTGATTGTCAAATTTCACATGGTTGCCGTACATCCCGGAAACCTCCAGAAGATTTTCCACCGGACATTTAGGCTCACCGGCAAAATAAATTTCCAGATACTGGCTGCCCTCTGTTATGCGCTGAACTCCCGAAAGTCTAGCCTCATTTCTGATACGGGCCACTGTAAAGAGGTTCATCACAGACTGTGGCGGATCACCAAATCGGTCCACCATCTCATCCATAAGCCTGTTCAGGGCTTCATTATTTCTCAGAGCCGCCAAGCGCTGATAAATCTCAATCTTGTGCATGGCGTTGCCCACGTATTCATTGTCGATATAGGCCTGAACCTTTATTTCTACCAATGGGTCTGTCTGACGCTCCACTGGCTTGCCTGTTTTAAGCTCCTGCACCGCATCATCCAGCATGCGACAATACATTTCAAAACCCACGCTGGCAATATGGCCATGCTGCTGGGAGCCAAGAAGATTTCCCGCCCCGCGGATTTCCAAATCACGCATGGCAATCTTAAAGCCAGCTCCCAATTCCGCAAATTCTTTAATGGCCTGAAGTCGCTTTTCTGCCACCTCCGACAGCACCTTATCCTGCTTATAAAGGAGATAGGCGTAAGCAATATTTCTGGAACGGCCAACTCTGCCCCGCATCTGATAAAGCTGAGCCAGGCCAAATTTATCCGCATCGTACACAATAATTGTGTTGGCATTGGACACATCCAGTCCGCTTTCAATAATGGTGGTGGAAAGGAGTATATCAAACTGTCCCTCGTAAAATTCCACCATAACTCGCTCCAGCTGGGCCTCCGGCATCTGACCATGGCCCACACGGATATTGGCTTCAGGAACCAGCTTTTCCAATCGGGCCAGCATTGAGTAGATACTATCCACCCGATTATAAACGAAATATATCTGTCCCCCACGCTTCAGCTCCCTATTAATAGCGTTACGGATAATATTATCGTTTTCCTCCACCACATAGGTCTGAACCGGGAACCTCTCCTGGGGCGGCGTTTCAATAACGCTCATATCCCTGGCTCCTGCCAGAGACATATGGAGGGTTCTTGGAATCGGCGTGGCACTAAGGGTAAGCACATCAATGCCTATTGCCATCTGCTTTATCTTTTCCTTTTGGGAAACGCCAAAGCGCTGCTCCTCATCAACTATTAGAAGTCCCAAATCATGGAATTTAACCTTCTTGGCATTTAAAATGGCATGGGTGCCTATAAGGATATCCACCTGGCCGGACTCAACCTTGGCCACCACGGCCTTTTGTTCCTTTTGACTTCTGAAGCGGTTAATAACCTCCACAGTCGGTCCGAAATTGTGAAATCTTTCCGCAAATGTCTGGTAGTGCTGCTGAGCCAAAACGGTGGTAGGAACCAGTACCGCCACCTGCTTACCATCCATAACAGCCTTGAAGGCAGCACGAATAGCCACCTCGGTTTTGCCAAAGCCCACATCACCGCAAAGGAGGCGGTCCATAGGCTGCTGACGCTCCATGTCAGCCTTTATTTCAGCTATGGCCGTCAGCTGGTCATGGGTTTCCTCATAAGGGAAGGCATCCTCAAACTCCTGCTGCCATACAGTATCCGGGGAAAAGGCATATCCCTCGTCCCGCTTCCTTTTGGCATAAAGGTTGATGAGCTCCTTGGCAATATCCTTTACGGAGGAACGGACCTTATTCTTTGTCTTGGTCCAGCTGGAGCTGCCAATCTTGTGGAGTCTTGGCACCTCCCCTTCTTTGCCGATGTATTTTTGCAGCATGCTTACCTGGTCAGTAGGCACGAAAAGACGGTCCTCACCGCCATATTGTATATAGAGATAATCCCTTTTAATTCCGTCGATTTCCTCGGTTTTTACCCCACAGTATTTACCAATACCATACTGGGAATGAACCACATAATCCCCCACGTTGATTTCACGGAAGTGATGTATGCGGTCCTCCTTGCTAATGCGGGAAAGCCGCTTTTTCTGACGTCCAAAGATATCCTTTTCCGAAATTACAACCAGCTTGGCCCCCGGCAGCTCAAAGCCATTTAAAAGACTTCCCTTAACCACCGTTGCCACTCCCGGCCTAAGGGCAGTATCCGTATCCCCCTCAACAGAGGCCAGACGGTTTCGGCCCAATATTTCCCGCACAGAGGATACCTTGGCCATATCCCCCAGAGTAACAATAACCTGATTTTTATCTCCCAGCCAGCTTTCCATATCGTTGGTAAACATATCAAATTGCCGCTGATAGGAAGCCACCCCCTGTACGGATACACCGATAAGGTGGTCAAGATTTATACTGTGAAGGCTATGAAGCATCATGGCCATGTAAATTACATTATAGGAATTAATTTTCCCCAGAAAATCCTCCCAGGAAAAAAGACGGCCCTTGATATCCGGATTTTCCTTGGCCAGCTTTATGATTTCTTCACGGACTTTCAGAGGATCATCAACGATAACTGCCGCCTCATTGGTGATAAATTCCGTAAACATGGCCTTGCGATGCTTGTCATCAAAGACATCAAAGGGCAGGATTTCTGCCTTGTCAGTCTTGGATATGGAGGTCTGGTTTTCCACATCAAAAAAGCGTATGGAATCCACCTCATCATCAAAGAATTCCATACGATATGGAGCATGACTATTTACGGGGAATATGTCCACAATACCACCACGGACACAGAATTCCCCCTGCATATCCACCTGGTCCACCCGTTCATAGCCCATCTTTACCAGCTGAGCCAGCAAATCATCCCGCTCGATGACAGTGCCCACCTTCAGCTTCAGACTCAGGGCCTTAAACTGTTTTGGTGATATCCCCTTCTGGGCTGCTGCCTGGGCCGTGGCCAATATAATTCTGGTATCCCCCTTAAGGAGGCTTCCCAATATTTCCATACGGCGGGAATTTCTGGCAATTCCCTTGGCTGCCGCATTAAAATCCACCATATCAAGAACAGGCAGCTCCACCACCTCAGTATCAGGCAGCAAAGACGTGAGATTTTCCTTCCATGCCCCCAGCTCGTCCTGATCATAGGTGATGATTATACTAGTCCTTGGATTTTCCGCATAACAAGCACAAAAGGAGGCATGCTTTTGGGTACCGGATAAACCGTACACAAAGGCCTGCCCCTTTCCTCTGTTATAGCAGGTGCTCATTTGCTCTATTGAACTGTCCTTTAACATGACAGATAACAAATTCTGCATTACTTCACCTTACACTTTTCTTTTGTATCTAAAAATATCTATTCCTATACGCCGCCTATATCATATCACAAAACACTTTTATAAGGTACATATTTATGTCACTGTTCTTACTTAGGTGATACGCAAATGCAACGAAAGCTTTTTCGTTGCATTTACATTTCATATAAAAGAGCCGACTTCTCAGCCGGCTCACATTTTTTATTTTTACCAATTAGAATTAACAAAAGCTGTGGCATCTGCTTCCGTCAAAGAATACGCCTCACTTAACTGCTGAACAGCCACATCCTTTTCTACTTTGACATTTTTTAGGGTCAACACCAGCTTCATCATTCCAGCATTACGCTCTTCATTACGGGCATCTGCCTTCATATCTTCTATTGCCTTGCACATATCTACCCGCTCCTCCCCTACAGGAATATTAATATCAACATTTGAACATATACTAATGGTCTGCGCCGTCAAGCGGTCCAAAGATCTATACATTACATCGTCATTAATCAAGTCTTGCAACTCACGCTTATTCTTAGAATGCTTAATAAATTTCAAAACAGCTTTTATGTCCGATTTAAAGACATTCAACTGCTCATCAGTCATATCTGCCGGTGATATTAGATTTACATGATAATCGGAAGCATATTTGAGAATACGATTATCCACATTCTCTGGGTACATTTCCTGTAAATCAACCGGGGCATCCCAGCTATCTGCACCCCAATGCACAACGATGGTTACTACTGGCAACACCTTATCTTTGCGTTGAAATCCACTTAAAAACTCAGCACTATCTGTACCATATTTTTTCTCTTTTCTATGTGCCCTAGCCACTTTTTGAACTTGGCTGGATAGAGTAATAGCATCATACAACATATTTCTTATGGGCATTGCAGTATGTATTGTCGTCTGATTTTCCACGCCCAAAATACAATACGCAGCCTTATCATCCCTTTTAACGGATAATTTCAAGGCATCTCGGGCTTTTTGCACTGGATAGGTCACTCCATCTAGACCATAAGGTAAAACAACACCTGCGGTATCCATTTCCACGAGTTCATCTGGATGAATCCGCTCCTCACCCCCGAAACAAAACCCATTGACTAAATCAGCAAACCGATCTGGCTGATTTATGTACTCCTTGGTGATTGAGTCCTTTTCACTCACTTCCTGCACCTCGTTTCCTACACACCATTATAACATATCCGTACCTAAAGTATATCTCCCTAAAAAGAATACTTGTTCTTGTTTTATTGTAATACATACGTTCTTATTGTTCAAGTTTTTATTTATATAGAGATTGATACCATTGAACAATCAAAAAACTGCCACACATGCTAGTGCGGCAGTTTTAATGAAAACTACAAAACTTTGATCTGACTTACATTGCTTTTGACTACGGACAAATAATGTTCAACCTCATCTTTTGAGTAGCCTTTAACATTTTCTATCCTATACTCCGGCAGCACACATTCCATGCTGTGAAAACAATCCTGTTCATCCGGTGTTTCAATATAGACCTTCACGGTACCATCATCCCGCATTTCTGTATGGGTAATCACAGTATCATCTTCTAAAGTCATAACTGGGTAAATCATAACAATCCCTCAACAACGAAATTAACTACTTCCCTTTCTTACCTACGCAGTCATCTTATAATTAATAACAGCTAATTTCTGTATACGGAAACTTTCTAGACTATAGAATGATAATCCTGCCTAAATTGTGAATTTTTATAATATAAAAATCAGCCTTTATATAGCACACAAAAATAGCCATGATATTCAGACTAGCAGGGCTAGGTAAATAGTTGAAAATCACATACATATATCAAACTTCTTTTCTTTTTATCCACTCACAAATTGCGTTCACATAATCATTTTTCTTTTTTCGTTCAGGGTGCCATATTCGCAGCACATGAAACTTAAAATTATCAATTCTAGCTTTAGCTTCACGCCAAGGCATATTCCTTTTTCCAACAGGTTTTATACCATCATGCGCAATCGTGTATTCATCAAATATATTTGGAATGAAATCATCATAATCTTTTCCAGTATAAAAAATAATGTGAGTGGGTTTTATAATCCTAATCTCATTATAAAGTGTCCTCATCTTTAAGATACAATAATCTTTCATCGAGTTTGATGTGGTATCAATATCAGGTGAATTATTACATTTTACAATGTTAGTAAAAGCAATATATTCTGGTGAATCCTCTCCAAATATGTTCATTACGACTTCTGCTGTATAAGACCAATATGCCCACCCATTATTCCAAAGACCGCGGCCATCATCAAAGACCTTTTCCCCAGTAGGTTCATCAAAATATCCACGGGCATTTTTACCTACAAATAGTATTTTCTTCTGCTGTTGTTGGAATTTATTACCAACTAACCAACAGCCTACTGGATTGGATAGGGAACCATTAAGTTCCCTACATTTTACACATTCAATACTTTTCCCTAAAGCGAGTTTATCATACATATCAAGTAAGTTTTGCTCAATAATATTATGAACAGACATACTATACCTCCAACGCAGAAATGTTTTCAAGCTACGGGACCTTCTTGTATCGAACCAAAATAGAATTACTTTCTATTTTTTTACTATGCTGTACGCCTCCTTACAGCAAATCATAAATTTGTACCACTTTGTTAAGCCACTCTATTTCTTCATTTGATAATTCGCGATCAAATGATTCTCCGGTGATTCTATCTCTGATCCGTAACTTTAAATAGCCTGTTTTTAATGCCTCCCGTATTTCAGCAGTTCTTTTTTCGCTTGCTGGGCAATTAAAATATGATAAAACTACTTCGCCAGCAATCCGAGAAGATACCTTAACTTGATTAAAGTTGTATTCTGGTGTATAAGTCTTATCTTTCGACCGCATAACCAGTCCTTTATAATCAATTTGATGGAGATTTGGTTTTAATGTATTTAATTCAAACAACTCTACTAAAACTTTTTGTCCCTTAGAATCCTTTACAGCTGCTAATTGATATATAGTAGCAACGCCAGAACCTTCAAGTTGTGGAGTTGCTATATCTACCGTCATAACACTTCGTGGGGCTGTGTATCCTGTTATACCAGTCATATCATCATTCTTTATATCCATACCCTGGGATAATTCATTGATTTTTTGCTGGCGTTCTTCGGCTGATAACTTTGGTTTTTCTTTTACCGGTTTAGTTTCTACCGTTTCAGTATTACTAACCGTTTTTCCATTATTTGGTGTAGATTTTGTATTTTTTCCGCAGCCTACACAGATTATGGCTATACAAATCAACATTATTAAAAGAACATGTTTTTTCATCACAACACCTCCCAGTTATTGTGAGATACTATTCCATTTCCATTTTATACAGCAGCATAAACTTTGATGGAGCAAGTCTTTCCATCTTTATATCCAAACTCTATTGCCAAGGCACTGTAGTCTACATTATATAAGACATAATCTATACCATCATAGGAATATGAATCTCTAGGATAATCGTTGTAAGTCTGTCCATAATACCTTCGAACATCAAACATATGACTACCAACAGTCAGGCCAGAGGGCGTTGCAATCCCATTATTTGCTTTTGTAGATACAAAAACGACGATGCCCCTATCAAATATAATCTCGAAAGAATCGCCGTAAGTCCAGCTTTCCGCATTATCAGACAAGCCATTACCTGCTTTTAAAGAATTGATTTGGGCTGGATCCCCATAAATATTTGTTACATCACCCTTATTCATCCCAACAGTAATCCCCCCCAAAGAGGCTTCACTTTGTGGTACAGCCTGGCAAGTCGCAAATGTAAGACATAGTAATAGCATGGTAAAAATAATCGTTATTTTCTTCATAACTTCTCACCCCGATTTGTCTGATTAACTACATCATAAATACGATTCACACGCGTTCCACATTGCTTGTGCAAAATCGTTATGTTCCCATCCACCCCATGTTCCGTTTCTCCTATCATAAAGATTTGTATAGGCTATTCCATTCTCACACTTAACATCATAAATATGGAATACTCCCATTTTCCCGTTATGAGTTTGGGTTACGCAGACATTATAAGTATTTACATCATTTTTTTCTCCAGCCGTTATCCAATAATCCATTCCATGATCTGAATAAAACCAGATATGCTGCTCCAGCTCCTTTGCCTGAACGGTGTTTATAGCCGGAACATCATATACTGCTGGCATCCACGCATACATGGCCAATACACCTACAAAACATAAAACAATCTTCTTAAACATACTAAACGCCTCCTTCATGCACTTGATATAAAACGACATAGATCATTTAGATTTCTTTTCACAGAAATAATAAATTATATAAATAAGAGAGCCAACTGCTCCAAAAACTCTTACACTACGATCAAATACAAAGACTAATACACAGCCTATAATTATGAGTATTATGCTTGATATTGTAAGTATCATAATTCTTTTGCTATTTGGATTGGTATAGTCCCTATCAATTTCTCGTATCTTCTTTTCATACTTATCTTCTAATTTGCTGTCGGAAGTATTTTCTACAAACTCCTTCCATATTGGTACATATATACTCTGAAAAAATTTATCCGTAGGATAACAGTCGTATAATGCGTCAGCCATCTTTAATACTAATAAATCAATTTTCTTATCAGGATCTATCTTGATATTAAATTGTTTTTCCTGAAGTGACACAACTCTACTATAATCTCCCCTTAATTGTTGGCATGCATTATTAACTTCTGTAGTGAAATTTACCTTTGTATTTTTTTCCATTTTACTACAGAAAATTTTTGATATTGTGTTAGAAACAACATTGCAAAAAATATTGACTTCTGACACTGGTGCATTATTCATGTTTGAATATATGCCGCAATAATGAGAATAGAAATATGCTTCTATATTCTCCGGCTCTCTTAACAAGACTTCGTTATAGTAATTATATGCATTGATGTAGTTCTTATCTTGCAGTGCCTGCTTTGCCAATACCAACAATTTTTCTGCAGAGGTTACATCTGCTGCGGTTATAGTGACATTGGCTCCTTCAAAGTTGTTGGTAATATTGAAATTGGTTATTGCCTTATCGACAATAAATGGAGTATTGCAGTATTCACAAATGGCAGCATCCTGCTCGCTATTAACTTTTAATTGAGCCCCACATTGAGGGCATTTAGCTGGCACTAACGGCATTTTCAACACTCCTTGACATATATAATAATCAAGACCACTTATTAATAGTGGTTAGCTTTTTACTATCTGTCTGAATTATAAAACAATTTGTTTTATAATTCAATATAACATAATGTTTTATACTATACTGTCACTACAAGTTTTGACAAAGTAAGGAAACAGGAGTGCAGTATGCGTCAGTCCAGGATACGGGCCCTTAGAGAAGACAGAGATTTAAAACAAAAGGATATTGCTAATGTTTTAGGCTGTTCCCAGGTCTGCTATTCCTACTATGAAATTGGGCGGCGAGAAATCCCCATCGATTTACTTATAAAGCTGGCGGATTATTACCATACCAGCCTTGATTATTTACTCTACCGCACTGATAATGCTGCCCCCTATCCACCATCAAGTAAACGCAAATAATATCATAAACATAAAAATAGATGTAAGAACACATTTTTTGCGACTGTATATTGAACATAAAAAAACCGTGGACTTTATTGCAACCTTCTTGCAGTAAAAAATCCACGGTTTTCTTTTTTATTCAACTGTAAACATTCACCATTTAATCCATAAATCCAGCCACTTTGCCGTTTTGGAGGTAAATGATGATATTTCGGCCTGGGGCGTAGTATACAAACTGCTTTGTTTCAGTGTCTCCCACTACTGCGCGGCCTACATGGTCAGGGGTACCGAAAAGTCTCCGTACCTTTTCCTCAGAGTCGCCTATATATACATTATTGGCCCGTTCTGCTTCCTCTGCCGCTTTTTTGGCAGCCTTGGCAGCCTCCTCCTGACGTTTTGCCTCAGCCTGGCGGGCCTTCACTTTTTCATAATCAGCATTGACCCGTTCACGGTCACGACGGATATCATCGGCCAACTCACCGGAATAGTCAGTGCTGATCTGTTCAAACCAGTCATGGGCACTTTCAATACCAGCATTATCAGCCTGACCATTTTTGTATTTGATCATAGCATAGGCATATAGCAAAAATGTATCACAATCGACACAACGATCCTCATCCAGGGATTCTAATGTGTAGCTGGCATAATCCCATTTTCCTGCCTTTATATACTCCACAGCACTGCTGTGACTAGTCTCATGATACTCGGCATGACGCTTTTCTTCCATTTTCATGCTGAAATATTGACTGCCAAATAATCCCAGTATTACAACCACAACCAACCCTATTGAAATCAGAAATATTTTCTTTCCATGATCCTGCATTAAATTCACTCCTTGCTTGATGTTACACATAGCATATGTGTAGCACCTACAAAGTCATCATGCAACTTTTGTACTATAAAAATATATTGTATACATCTTATTATATTTAATCTTACCTCACTGATTTTACGATATACGGTTAGATAGGATTAGGTGTTCTGTCTTTGTATTTAATTTTTCTTTTAAGGATGAAGGAGGAAGATGAACATGGATGTTAAAATGATTTCTTCTTTGTCGCAACAGACAGCATCGGTGAAGGCCAGTATGACAAAAACTACCACCACCAATGAAGCGACAAATGAAACCACCACCACTGAGGCTTTTTCCCTGGATATTTCCACGGAAGTGCAAAAGGCCTCCACTGCAATTGGTAAGCTCACACCTGAACAGGTTGACGCCTTACAGGAGGGTATTGACAGAAGCTATATGTTAATGATTCAGACCCTGACTGAGCAAAACGCCACCTTGCAGGGCTACCTTGACCAGGGTCTTTTCAAATTTGACTTTGACGGTGTAGAAATCGGTCTGGACAAGTTTGTACTGCCGGAAGTGGCAACTACCCCTGAGGAAGCAGCCGCAGCTGTTGCTGAGGGCGGCGAGTATTCCGTTGATGCGGTGGCAACCCGTATCATGGATATGGCAACCTCCATTGCAGGCGATGACCCAGAAAAATTAAAGATGATGCAGGAAGCTGTGGAAGAAGGATTCCGCCAGGCTGGAATCACCTGGAAGGAAGCCATCGGACAGGATGAGATGCCACAGATTACCCAGGATACCCATGATGAAATCACCAAGCGCTTTAACGAGCTCTTTGAGAAATTGGGCATCAATGTACAACAGCCTGCCAATACAGAGGAGTAACACAACCAATCAAAAAAGGATGCAGTCATATTGGCTGCATCCGATTTTTTTATAAAATTTAGGTAGGAGACTGGTGATTTAAACATTTAGTGCTGGTACGGCGTGAAACTCACCAGTCTCCTGCCTTTAATATTTATTTAACTTCCAAAGCTGCGGTTACAAAATCGCGGAATAATGGATGTGGGTTGTTTGGTCTTGACTTAAGCTCTGGATGGAACTGGGAAGCCACGAACCAAGGATGATCCTTAACCTCAACGATTTCAACAAGGCTGTCATCAGGGAGAGTACCGGCAATAACCAGACCGGCATCCTGAAGCTCCTGACGATATTTATTGTTGAACTCATAACGATGGCGATGACGCTCACTGATTTCCAGAGTGCCATAAGCAGCCTCAGTTTTGGTACCAGGCTGAACTTTGCAAGGATATGCGCCAAGACGCATAGTACCGCCCTTGTCCTCCACATCCACCTGGGATTCCATAAGGTCGATTACAGGATGGGTGGTCTCCTGACAGAACTCAGAGCTATGAGCATCATTCATGCCGCAAACGTGACGGGCAAACTCAATAACTGCACACTGCATACCAAGGCACAAGCCCAGGAATGGCAGCTTGTTCTCACGGGCATACTGAATGGCCATAATCTTACCTTCTACGCCGCGATCGCCGAAGCCGCCTGGTACAAGGATACCCTTACAGCCAGCAAATACTTCATCCAGATCAGGATTCTTGGTGTTCTCCAAGGTCTCTGCATTTACCCAGTGAATCTTAACATCAGCTTCATTGTAGATGCCTGCATGATGGAGAGCCTCAGTAACGGAAATATATGCATCCGGAAGCTCAACATACTTACCAACAACGGCAATCTTAACACGCTTCTTAGGATTGTTAATTCTGTGAACCATCTGCTCCCAGCTGTCCATGTTTACAGGAACATAATCCATGTTCAGCTTTTCCATAGCAATGCGGTCAAGGCCCTCGGACTGCATCATAAGAGGAACTTCATAAATGGTGGAGGCAGTTCTGTTTTCAATAACAGCTTCCTTGTCCACGTCGCAGAACATAGCCAGCTTGGCCTTCATGTCATCAGTGAGAGGCTTCTCAGTACGGCATACCAGAATATCTGGCTGGATACCAATGCTGCGGAGTTCCTTAACGCTGTGCTGGGTAGGCTTGGTCTTAAGCTCGCCGGCAGCGGAAATGTATGGAACCAGGGTTACATGGATGTAGAGCACATCGTTCTTGCCCACTTCCTTCTTCACCTGGCGGATAGCCTCCATGAAAGGAAGGGACTCGATATCGCCCACAGTACCACCGATTTCGGTGATAACAACATCAGCATTGCTTTCAGCAGCCACATCGTATACGCGCTGCTTAATTTCGTTAGTGATATGAGGAATAACCTGAACGGTCTTGCCAAGGTAATCACCACGACGCTCCTTGTTAAGAACGTTCCAATAAACCTTACCAGCGGTAATGTTAGAGCCCTTGGTCAGATTAATATCAATAAAACGCTCATAATGACCAAGATCAAGGTCAGTTTCAGCACCATCGTCAGTTACGAATACCTCACCATGCTGATAAGGGCTCATGGTACCAGGGTCAATATTAATATATGGGTCAAACTTCTGAATGGTAATGTTATAACCGCGGTTCTTCAACAGACGGCCCAGTGAAGCTGCAGTGATACCTTTACCAAGGGAAGAAACAACGCCGCCGGTGACAAAAATGTACTTTGCCATGTCTTAATCCTCCTATACACTAAAAATTACATATTTTCCTGAATGCTCTCAAACTTGTGGGTATCGTTAGCTTTCTTCTTTTCAGAAGCAGCAGCTTCCTTGGATACGGTGCGAACACTGCGGGAAGTCTTCTTCTTCTCTACAGGGTACCACTCAGTAAGGCCCCACATACCATCATTTCTATAGGTGAAGCGACTGTCCATGTTAATCTGGGTGTAAATCTCAGAAATAGCCTCTGGGAGAGACTGAACAGGCTTCTTCTTTCTCTTAATAACCTCAAGGATCAGATCCTTGTAATACATTGGCTCATAAGCGGAAGAATCCACTACATTGCCAAGATCAGCATTATGCTCTGCCAGGATATAAGCAGCAACTTCTACATCGGTACTCTTTAAATAATCCACTTTAAACTCTCCTTAGTCCATATTATATATTAAATTCAAAAGTTATTACATCTTTTCCGGAGCAGAAACTCCCAAAATTCCCAGGGCATGACGAATGGTGTGGGCAGTAACGGTTACCAGTGCCAGACGGGCCTCAGCCAGCTTATTGTCAACACCCAAGATACGGCACTGATTATAGAAGCTGTGGAACTTGCCTGCCAGCTCATAGGCATAACGGGCAATACGCTGTGGCGCGTACTCTGCTGCTGCACGCTCAACCTCTTCCTCGTACTCCTGGAGCTTGTTGATGATATCAATTTCAGTCTCATCCTTAAGGAGAGAAAGATCAACTCCATCAGTAACCTTAAGGCCGGTTTCCTCAGCCTGACGGAAAATACTGCAAATACGGGCATGAGCATACTGAATATAATAAACAGGATTCTCATTGCTCTTTGATTTAGCCAAATCCAGATCGAAGTCCAGCTGGCTGTCCATAGAACGCATAATAAAGAAATAGCGGGCAGCATCAGTGCCAACCTCTTCAATAAGCTCAGCCAAGGTTACAGTCTGGCCAGTACGCTTGCTCAGCTTAACCAGCTCGCCGCCCCGCAGGAGACGAACCATCTGGAGAAGCAATACATCCAGATCATCAGCATTAAAGCCCAAAGCACTCATGGCTGCCTTAACACGGCAGATATAACCATGATGGTCTGCACCCCAAATGTTAATCAGCTTGCCAAAGCCACGCTCAAACTTATCCTTATGATAAGCGATATCTGCTGCCAAATATGTAGGAATGCCGTTATCGCGAATTACAACACGGTCCTTGTCATCACCATAATCGGTAGACTTAAGCCAGAGAGCGCCGCCCTCCTCGTAAATCTTGCCGTTCTTCTGAAGCACCTCAACTGCAGCCTTAACCTTTTCAGGATGGAGGGTACGCTCACTGTACCAAACATCAAATTCGCAGTTAAATGCAGCCAAATCTTCCTTAAGAGCAGCCAGCTTTTCCTTCAAAGCCAGCTCCTTGAAAATATCAAGGCGCTCCTCCTCGGACATATTAAGGTACTTGTCTCCGTCCTTTTTGATAATGCGCTGGGCAGTATCAATAATATCTGCACCATGGTAGCCATTTTCTGGGAAGGTATCCTCAGTGGCCTTGCCCAACAGCTCAAGATAACGATGATCAACGGAAAGAGCCAGATTGTTAATCTGATTGCCCGCATCATTAATATAATACTCGCTGGTTACAGGATAGCCTGCAGCTCTCATTACATTAACCAAGGCACTGCCTGCTGCTGCTCCACGGCCATGGCCAACATGGAGTGGGCCTGTAGGGTTGGCACTTACATATTCCACCTGAACTGGCTTCATATCCTTCTTTGGAAGCTGACCAAAGGACTCACCACGGTCCATAATAGCCTTAAGCCCATCATAAAGGACATTTGCCTTGAGGAAAAAATTAATAAAGCCCGGGCCGGCTATTTCAACACGCTCCAGCCAATCGCCTTTAATGCGGCCAGTAACCTCTTCCGCAATCTTTCTAGGATTCATACGAAATGCCTTGGCAGACTGCATAGCGAAGTTAGTGGCAAAATCTCCCAGCTCCTTCTTTGGTGGAACCTCGAGAATAATATTTGGCAACTGCGCCTCAGGGAAAACGCCATCAGCAATAGCAGCCTTGGCAGCCTCCTCAATAGCGGCTAATAATGTATCCTTAATATCCAAATTCATAGCCTCCCAAACTTTTAATATCTCTGCTTTTTAGAAAAATATCTATTTATCAGCATTGCTGACCTTTATATGAAGCTCGTACTCACCCACAGGTGAACCATTAACGGCCAAATCATAAAACAGATCTATTTCACCATTGGCCCCGGCTTCATTCATATTTATTTCCAGCTGTCTGGTATTAATTTCCAGCTCCATTGGTCCATAAGGAGTATGATAGCTGGTACGGGTCATTTCCCCATGTAAAAAAATCATTTCCGTATCCACGGCACCGCGACGAAAAATCGTCAGCTTTCCCCCATCTGTTTTGATGGTGGTGGCAATAATATTTTCCTTGTCCAGATCACTGTCATCATATTTGATGTAATGCTTGTTATTACGGAAATAATACTGGCCCTCAGCCAGATGGGCAACCTTTTCCCGCTTGCCCTTCAGGTCCTTCTGAAAGCCGGAAGTAACCACTTTAACCTTGTTCATAATGGTCCTTTTCTTACTTATTTTATATCGAACATTTATTTGGTTCTGTGTTTAAACAAAACTGTGTATAGTATAACCCAAAATCCAATTATTGCCAACAAAATTATTAATAAAAATTGAAAAAGGGACTGCCGAGGCAATCCCTTAATTCTTATTACTTTAATAAGTTACTGCTGAACCGCAATATCGATTTCCACCTGATGGCCACTGACATCCATCACAACGCACAGATACTGCTCGTTGCTGATCTTAATCTGAAAATCGGTGCCCACAGTCAGCGACGGTGTGGAAATATCCACCTCCAGCCCCAGGGCTGTAAGATTGGTGGCTGCATTGGCAGTCAGCATATTGGACATCTCAGAAATAGCACTCTGGGCCATCTCATCAAAACTCTCCACCGGCATACCCATCATCATAGTGGATGCGATGAACTTGGCGGTGTCTTCACTCATATTATAAACGACGTTTCCCCTTATCTCCTTGGTAAAACCAACGATAACAGCTACGCCTTGACTTTTTGCATTTTGATCATTTACGGTCATGCCTGTACGCTGTGGTGTTGGAAAACCCATCTGGGGAAGTACAGTCGTAAATGCATCTATAAACGGATTAACCAGTTTTACATCCATAAGTTATACTCCCCTCGCAAACCCAACATTCATATATACATTCCCGTAAGAGGTCTTGGCAACAACATTAAAAGAAATTAGCTCAGGATTGGACAGAATAATATCCGAACCAATAACTGTTCCCGGAGGCGTAATACGCATCTCCTTATCCTTAAATACATCATTAATTCGGGAAACAGCCCGACCAGTAATAATATTACCAGCCTCCTCAATAGCAGCCTCCGCCTCATCAGCAGACAAATCATCCTGTGGATCCATTCCCAGCATGGCCTTGCTGAGGCTATACATAGTTTCAGAATCCATATAAACAGCTACACGACCCTTAGGCTCGCCTACAATACCAATTACAGCTGCCACGCCGTCCACATGAAGAACAGACTCCTCATTTTGGGCAATCTCGATTTCACTCTGAATACCAAAAATAGACACCAGACTCTGCTGGAGCACCTTGGCAAAGGTAGTCACATAGGACTCCCTATAAACAGCTACTGCGCCAACATTCTCATTGCACATAATCATAAGTGTATCAATAAGCTCATTGGTGCTGACAGGCTTCTGCAGGAAGGAGCCGATTCCGGCCATACGGCCCTGCATAATCAGCTTGGCATCCTTCATGGCACTGATCATAACAATCTTTGCCTTTGGATCTATAGCATGAATACGACGGGTGCACTCAATACCATCTGCATCCGGCAAATTCATGTCCATGGTTACAACATCCGGTTTAGTCTTAGCATAAAGAGCTACTGCTTCCGCAGAATTCTCAGCCATTGCGCAAACTTCAAAATTAGTCTTGGCCAGCATGGAGCTCACCATCATACGGCTAATCCTTGAATCATCAACTACCATAACCTTGACTTTTTCCACAAACAATCACCTGCGCTTTTCGTGTATTTTCTCTCACTGTAAATATTCGCCAAAAAAGTGAAAATCCTTCTAAAAATACGAAAAAACTATATGTGTTTCTTCTAGTATACAAAAATTAGTAGAGCAATTCAAGGAAAAAAGGCCTAGTCGCCCTACTGGTTGAAGGGTTACTAACTATAAGAATTCTTGAAAAATTTAAAAAATCCTTCTTAGTTTTATTTTTTGCTACAAATTCTTAGTGAATCAAGTCTAAAAGATGAAGATGAAATTTAGATTTTGTGTAAGGGCTGATGAAAGCCTGTATGCTTTCATCTTGCTTATTTCATACTTAATTGAAATCCCATTTGCAAAAAATCCATGCTTCTTTGTATAATAGTGAAGTATTATGATTTTTGTATAGGAGGAATAACATTTGGATAATATATTAATTATTTCGGCCTTTGTTATTTATTTGGGCCTGATGATGTTTATCGGACTATATTATTATAGGAAGACAAACAATATGGATGATTATATCATCGGTAACAGAAAGCTGGGAGCCTGGGTTACCTCCCTTAGTGCCGAGGCCTCGGATATGAGTGGCTGGATGCTGATGGGCCTTCCTGGTGCAGCATATCTGGCGGGGCTTAATGCCGGCTGGATCGCGGTGGGCCTGGCCCTGGGTACCTATGCCAACTGGAAATTTATTGCGGCAAGGCTGAGAAAATTCACGGAAATTGCCAACAATTCCCTTACCCTGCCGGATTTCTTCCAGAACCGCTACCATGACAACAGCAATATTTTGCGTGTTGCTCCGGCAATTTTTATTATTATTTTCTTCGTAATCTATACATCCTCGGGCTTTGTCAGCGGTGGTAAGCTGTTCAGCACCCTTTTTGGTCTGGACTATTCCACAGCCGTGCTGCTGGGAGCCTTTGTAGTGGTATTCTACACCCTTACCGGTGGTTTTATGGCTGTGTGCTGGACTGATTTTATCCAGGGCGTAATGATGTTCTTTGCCATTATTATGGTTCCTGCTGTAGCCGTTTATGCCCTTGGTGGGGTTTCCAACACTGCCACTGCAGTGGAAATTATGAATCCCACATTCTTTAACCCATTCCTTGGTCCTGACGGATCCACCATTTCCGCTATTGAATTTGTTTCCCTTATGGGCTGGGGGCTGGGTTACTTTGGCCAGCCTCATATTCTTATTCGCTTTATGGCCATTAAATCCTCCAACGAACTGAGCCGTGCCATGCATATTGCCATGGTGTGGGTGGCCATTTCCCTGGCTGCTGCAGTAGCCGTTGGTATTGTGGGCAGTGTTTACCTTACCGAAACCCTCACTGGCCCAAAGGTGGAAACCGTATTTTTGGTAATGACCGAAGAGCTGTTCACTCCATTTGTGGGTGGTCTTATTATGTCTGCTGTACTGGCCGCAATAATGAGTACCGCATCAGCCCAACTGCTGGTGGCCGCCTCTGCCTTCTCCCAGGATTTTTACCGCTCTGTTTTCCGTAAGGAAGCGGGGCAGAGTGAGCTTATCTGGGTAAGCCGTACTGCGGTGCTGGTTATTTCCGCCATGGCCATAGGTTTGGCCATGAATCCAAACAACTTTATTCTGGATATGGTATCCTACGCTTGGGCTGGCTTCGGTGCCGCCTTCGGTCCTGCCCTCATCATGTCCCTGTTCTGGAGGAGAGCCACCAGAAACGGCATACTGGCAGGTATTGTTGTAGGTGGTCTTACAGTACTTATCTGGAAGCAGTTTGCCCTTTTTGGACTTTATGAAATCATTCCGGGCTTCCTGTTCTCCCTGCTGGCAATTTATATTGTGAGCCTTCTGGACAAGGAACCAGATAAGGAAATTACGGATATGTTTGATTCCGTGGAGCATTCGGAAATCTAAAAAAAAAATTTTGAAATTATTTCTCAATTAGGTATTGAAAATCATTTTCAATTGTGTTATATTATATTCAAGCTTTGAAAAAAGCGTAACTCTCCTAAATATAATACACACACACCAGAAAAGGGATTCCCTGAGGACGGGGAATCCCTTTTCTGGTTTTATATTATTCGCTTTTTATTCTTCATCCTTAGGACGACCACGACCTATAAGGTACAGAGGCCTGTTTTTTACTTCCTCATAAATGCGGGATATATATTCTCCCATGATACCCAGCACTGTGAGCTGCACACCACCAAAGAACAGTATGCAGGCTGTTATGGTAGCCCAACCGGCCACTGCATCGTTGAACACATACTTAGATACCAGCACATGGAGGAATAACAGAAAGCTCAGGAAGCCACAGCATACACCGATGTATAATCCCATGCGGAGAGGCAAGGTTGAAAAGGCCATTACCCCATCAATGGCAAAATGAAGCATTTTCTTTGGGGAGAACTTGGACACCCCGGCAAAGCGCTTTGGGGCCACAAACTCAATCTGGGTCTGTTTAAAGCCCATGGAACCAATCATGCCACGAATAAAGCGGGCATGCTCACGGTAACGGCGGAAGGCCTTTACCACCACCTGGTCCATAAGGCGGAAATCGGAGCCACCCTCCTGAATGTGAACGGTGGAAAGAGCATTCAGTACCTTGTAATAGTATGCAGAGGTGAGCTTCTTGAACACGGAAACGCCCTCGGTGGTCTTACGGATGGTCTGCACCACCTCGTAGCCCTCCTCCCACTTGGCCAGCAATGTAGGAATCAGCTCCGGTGGATGCTGCATATCCCCGTCCATCATAATCACCGCATCACCATCTGCATGGTCAAGGCCACAGGTAAGGGCAAGCTGATGACCGGAATTTTTTGCAAGGAAAATGGACTGAACCCGGGAGTCCTTCTTCTCCAGCTCCCGCAGTATTTCACGGCTGCGGTCCTTGGAGCCGTCATCCACAAAATCCAGTTCAAACTCATAGTCCAGCTTGTCAAAAACATCAACAATAGCCTGATAAAAATGCTCTATATTATCTTCTTCATTGTATACAGGAACAACAACTGATATAATCTTCATGGTTATCTCTTTTCTAATATTTTTATCCAATATAAAACACTATAATATTATACGCGTTGGGGAATTTTTTCTCAATACTAAATTCCAAAGGGGAACGTAATGAATTTAATAGAAAAAACTAAACATCACTTTTTGACAAAGGAATTCTTCCTGTTTCTGGTTATTGGCTGTATCAACACCTTTAACTGCACCTTTATGGCCTGGCTCTGTTCCTTCTTTATAGCAGATGCCAATCTCACCTTCAACATTGGCTACATTCTGGCAAATCTCTGCGCCTGCTGGATGAACAGCCGCTTTGTATTCCACGATACATTGTCTTTAGGCCGCTTCATAAAATTCTTTATATCATATATTCCAAACTATATCATACAAAATATTATTGTTGTTATATTCTACAACTGGCTGGATTATCCCCCAATCGTCAGCTACCTTATAGCTGCTGTTCTGGGTATTCCAATTACTTTTTTGCTGGTAAAGATATTCGCCTTTGGAAAGGAATAAACATATTGGCGCAAAAATACGGGACTGCAAATGCAGTCCCGTATTTTAATTTACCTTTATTTACCTTAATCTGTGGCGTCTTGCCTTGGGCTTGCCAAGTATTTCCGCCCAGATAACGGCCTGGGCCAGACCACTCATAGGCTTTCGCCTGTGCTCAGTGGTGTAGGAAGGATCCTGAGGTGGCTCCTTATGCTTTTCCTCATAATCATCTGTATGCCGGGTAAGATACTCCTGATAGGGATTATGGACCTGTGCATACTCATCTGGATGATGAGGCCTGTGCTGAGGAGGTGGTGGCTCCTGTGGCCCCCTAATATCCGGCGGTGTCCAGTCCTTCGGAATAGGCTGAGCTGGTGGTTTCTTTTTGTCCAGCACATTGCCCAGTATCACCATCAAAGCAAATACCACTATTGGAATAACATAATCCATAGCTTTTCACCTGCCTTACTTAATAGGCGGTGGTGTGAGAGGGCTGTCATCAGCACTGCGGCTGATGCTGTCACGCATATCAGTATCGGCCTTTACATTATTGAGGTTGTAATAATCCATTACCCCCAAATTACCGTTCTTCAAAGCCTCAGCCATGGCATGAGGTACTTCTGCCTGTGCCTCTACTACCTTGGCCTCCATCTCCTGGGTATATGCCTTCATCTCCTGCTCCTTGGCTACGGCCATAGCACGGCGCTCCTCAGCCTTGGCCTGGGCAATACGCTTGTCAGCCTCGGCCTGGTCAGTTAAGAGCTCAGCACCGATGTTTCTGCCCACATCCACATCGGCAATATCAATGGAGAGAATTTCAAAGGCAGTACCTGCATCCAGGCCCTTGCCCAATACAGTCTTGGAAATATCATCCGGATTTGCCAGCACATCGGTGTGGCTTACAGAGGAACCTACAGTGGTAACAATACCCTCACCTACACGGGCAATAATGGTAGGCTCGCCGGCACCACCTACAAGACGATCGATGTTGGCACGAACAGTTACTCTTGCCTTGATACGCAACTCAATACCATTCTTGGCCACAGCGGAAACCACCGGAGTCTCAATAACCTTTGGATTAACGCTCATCTGTACAGCTTCCAGTACATCACGGCCTGCCAGATCGATGGCGGCAGAACGCTCAAAAGGAAGTGGAATCTGGGCTCTGTGGGCAGCGATAAGGGCATCTACTACCTTATCCACATTACCACCAGCCAAGAAATGAGCCTCCAGCTGGTTAACTTCCACGCTAAGGCCAGCCTTGTTTGCCTTAATAAGAGGATATACGATACGGGAAGGAATAACCTGACGCAGGCGCATACCTACCAGAGTAAAGATTCCCACCGGCACATTGGCCGCCTTGGCTGCAATCCACAGACGGAGAGGCACAAAGTGCAAAAATACAAAGAGAAACACAATGGCCAAGAAAATCCATAGGCCACTGAAATCCATTAAAAAATCAAAAATTTCATCCATTAAATACACCCTTTCAACATTATATTATCTAACAACCACATGGTTGCCGTTTACAGCAATAACTTTGACCTCCTGTCCCTTGGGGATATAATCCCCCTCGGAAACCACATCCACAGGCTCACCGTCGATTATAACCGTACCTGCCGGCCTCAGTTCACGGGACACAATGCCCTTGCAGCCCAACAGCTCCGTCTTTTCCACGGCACTGACATAACCCTTTTCTGTTGTGGTCTGGTCCTTCAGCACAAAGCTGTGCCATAAATCACTTAAGAAGGACATGGTTCTCCCCCCTTACTGCCCTATATATTACCAATATCATCTGATTATTAGATGAAAGCTATTTATTGGCGCAAATATTTTCTGCTCTGAGCTGTGCCTTGATACGGAGCAGTGACTCCTGATCCGGCACCTCTATGGTATGGAGATGTACCCCCTGGGTCACAATGGAAAGGGGCTTTCCGGCACATTCCTTCATACGGCTGTCAAAGACCTCCACATCGTGGCGGTTTCGCAGCATCAGATCTGCTCTTATTTCACCATAAAGAGGATGCTCCACAATAACATCCCGGACATAGCCCCCATTGTCCACGATGATTTCCAGCTCCCGTCGCATCTGCTCCGGGCCATGCTTGCAGGCAATTATCCCCACTATACCGTGAACCTCCTCGTCCTCCGGCAGCACATAGCCCCTTGGGGTGGCATATATGGTAACACCGCCGGCTCTGATTACGCTTATATCCCCTACGATAATCTGGCGGCTTACATTAAATTTTTTGGAAAGATATCCTCCCGTAAGAGGACCCTTGGCCTGTTTTAATGCTTCCAGCAACAGGTCCCGACGCTCCTGAGTGTCCATAAATATTCCCCCTCTTTCTTTCATTGTATTAGAGCTGTATAAAAAAAGCAAATAAGCAAACAAAAAAGACTACTAAAAGCTAGTAGTCTCTGTTTTTAAATGGTGGGCGCTAACGGGATCGAACCGCTGACATTCTGCTTGTAAGGCAGACGCTCTCCCAGCTGAGCTAAGCGCCCGTATAAAAGGGGATTTGTTAATCCCCTCTGTTTTTTTAATGGTGACGCGTACGGGATTCGAACCCGTGAAGCCGCCGTGAAAGGGCGGTGTCTTAACCACTTGACCAACGCGCCATTGGCTCCTCGAGCAGGACTCGAACCTGCGACATACGGATTAACAGTCCGTCGTTCTACCGGCTGAACTATCGAGGAATCATTTGTGTCGGTGATGTCGACAAGTGATATAATACTGCATTTCAAAATAAAATGCAAGCATTTTTTAAATTTTTTTAGTAATTTTTATCGAGGCAGCAATTCTTGTACTTTTTGCCACTACCACAAGGACATGGATCATTACGGCCAATCTTCTTGCCAACCCTTACTACGGACTGACGAGGCATATTAGCCAGCTCATCCTCGGTGTGGCCCTTTAATACCCATTTAGGCAGGGTATTGTTGTAGCGTCCAATAAGACCGTACAGCTCCTGGGTCTCCTCCATCTTAGGCAGTACCAGCTTCTGGTCCTTCAAGAAACCCACGATTTCCTTCATACCATAGCCATTCTGGATAATAATATTAATGGAACGAACAGCCTCTGCCGCCTGAAGAACATCCAGATTGCACTTGTTCATCAGGAACTGGGCCAAAGCCCTGTAGGCACCGGTGGACTCCACGTAGGATTCCTGGCCTGCATCCCACACCTTGTCGTATGGAAGGTCTGCATAATCAATGGAGGTATTCTTCATCTGCTCTGCCTGCAGTGCATCCACATTCATGAGCTCAGAATACATCAGCTCGTGCTTGCCGGCCTGAATATTATCATACCAGCAACCACCATTGAGAATAATGCCGATAAAATCAGCAAATTCCAGTTCATCATCAATATATTCACTAACCTTGGCATAGAGCTGGTCATAATCCATTACACCGTAATAGAATACCAGACCAGAAGCCAGGCGGATAACCTCAGTATTAAGTGCAGTTGCCTGCTGGAAGGCAGCATTGTTAATCTTGCCATATTCCTTCTGAATCTCCTTTGGCATATACCAAACCAGCTTGCCATCAGAGAGACCGCAATACATGATACCAATACCGCGGAGATAGTCCAGACGGCCATCATCAAGCTGCAAATCCCCTACCAAGCCCTTATGCTTGCAGGCATAGTCGAAAATTTCCTTCTGATCCTCAAAGGCGCTGACAAACCAACGCTGTGCAAATTTAACGACCTCCGGCAATACTGCCTCCACCATCTCGGCCTTCTTGACGCGATTAATGTTGGTGGCAACAGGGAGATTCAGATTGTACTGAATGTCCTCCAGCTCTGTCTTGGTAAGGGCGTTAAGGGCCTCCTCCAAGGTGAGCTTTGCCGGCAGCTTATGGCGACGAAGGCTCTTCATACGCTCTGCCTTCTGCTCTGCTATTACTTTATTAAACTGTTCATCAGAAAAAGTAAATTCCAAATCACTCAACCTCACATATTTTCATATTCAATATATTCTTATTTTCCATCAACCGAAGAATTTTCTTATTCCGTTCAAAATACCGGAAGCCGCCTTCTTGATACCAGCTTCGGAATTCAGCAGGCGCTCCTCCTTCTCGTTGGAAATAAATGCAGTTTCCAGAAGAATTGCCGGCATGTTGGTGTGTCTTACAACATAGAAATTACAGCTTTTGACACCTCTGTGGCCTGTGGACAGGGCAGATACCACCCCATCGGAAACATACTGAGCCAAACGCACGGAAGCCTTGGTACCCTTGCCGTAGTAATAGCCTGTGGTACCGCTTGGACTGCTGCTGGTAAAGGAATCCATATGAATGGAAATAAATATATCCGAATCATTTTTATTTGCCACATCACAGCGGGCCTGAAGCTCCTCCCTATCCGTTGCCTTGGACTTCTTTGGAGATACCTCAGTATCCTTGGTGCGGGTCATAATAACCTCTGCCCCCTCTGTTGTCAGAAGTCGCTGCAGCTCCTGGGCAATGCGCAGAGTTATGCTTTTCTCTGTAACGCCTGTTGGGCCAATAGCACCCACATCGCTACCACCGTGGCCGGCATCAATAGTAATCTTTTTACCCTTGATTCCAGGAGTAAATACAGGCTCCACCACTGGCTTGATTTCCTGGGTATCCTTTGTGTCCTTATCCCCGGATTTTTCCTCTGGGGTTGTTACAGGCTCTGTGGTCTGATTTCCCGTGGATGACTGTGGTTTTTCAGTATTACCGGTGTCTGAGCCCTTCTTGCCAAAATCTATGGCCGCTCCCCCGGAGCCGCCTCCCACATTACCGAAATCCAATACCAGACGATGGCCCGTATTGCCACCAGCTAATGTAAAGAACTTGCGGTTATTCTCGTTCATGGAGCTTTCAATAACCACCCGTACCGTGTTCGGGTCAAATTGGGCCAGTCGCACAGTTTTGGCAAAACGACTCCCCACATTAATAGTCTTTTTCAAATTGGCGCTGATCCAGGCCCCCTGGATATCCACCACAACCCGCTGTGGATTGCTAAGAACACTGGTCTTAAATGTAACCTCCTTGGTGGTATCCAATACGATCCGGGACTTATCCCCGTTAGAGCTTACCCGGACATCCTTAATCTCCGCCATATTGGCCATACGCTGGGCAAAGGTGGCCGCTTGAGCCTCCTGGGTAGACCAAAACATAAGAAAACCAGCCAAAAGCAGCATTATACCCGCGAACTGCAAATAAATGCCCTTAGCCTTAAGAAAGTACATAATATATATTCCTCCAAAAACGGGCTTTTATACCCTTAGAACTAGCTTTAAATAATCACTTTCTTCTAAATAATATAGAAGATCAAATTTCTAAATAGAAATTCTATCATATAATTCTGAAAAATTAAAGCATGTTCTTGAGGAAGGCCTGGGTGCGCTCTTCCTGTGGATTATCAATGACCTGACGGGCAGGACCCTGCTCCACAATTACGCCACCCTCCACGAAAACCACGCGGCTTGCTGCCTCACGGGCAAAGTTCATTTCGTGGGTAACCACTATCATGGTCATGTGCTCATCTGCCAGCTCCCGCATGGTTTTAAGCACCTCGCCGGTAAGCTCTGGGTCAAGGGCGGAGGTTGGCTCATCGAAGAGCATAATATCAGGCTTCATGCACAGTGCTCTGGCAATGGCCACACGCTGCTGCTGACCACCGGAGAGTCTGGAAGGATACCAGTCTTTTTTATCCAGAAGGCCAACCTTCTTTAAGAGGACCTCTGCCTCCGGGATTACCTCATCCTTCTTCCGCTTCTGCACTTGGACAGGAGCCTCAAGAAGATTCTGCATAACAGTCATATGAGGGAAAAGATTAAACTGCTGGAACACCATACCAGTGCATAAAAGAATATCACGGGATTCCTTTTCGGAAACATATTCTGCCACATTATCCACGTTGTTTTGGGCCAATACCCGGCCCTTTATCTCGATTTTGCCGGAGTCAATCTCCTCCAGGCGATTAATGCAACGAAGCAGGGTACTTTTTCCGGAGCCGGATGGACCAATAACTGCCATTACCTCACCCTTTTTTAATTCCAGATCAATACCCTTTAAAATTTCCAAATCTCCGAATTTTTTATGGATCTGCGTCAGCCGCAGCATTACATCATTTGTCATATTTTCCATAATGTGCCTCCAGCTTCTTGAAGCCCCATGTAAGTACGGCTGTCATAATAAGGTAGAAAACTGCTGCCACCACGAAAGGTGTCATGTCAAACTCACGCTGTACGATGGTACGGGCCACTCTCAGCAGATCGTTCATGGCCAATATATAAATTAAAGAAGTATCCTTTACCAGATTAATGGTCTCATTACTTACTGGTGGCAGAACATAACGGATCATCTGAGGAATAATAATACGGCGCATGGTCTGCTTGTGGGTCATGCCAAGGGTCTTTGCAGCCTCATACTGACCACGGGAAATGGACTGAATGCCCGCACGGAAAATCTCCGCAAAATATGCGGCGTAATTTAAGGTGAATGCCAAAAGGGCCGCCACCAGATCCGGCAGCATAATGCCCACCATTGGCAGGGCAAAGTACACGAAAAGCAGCTGCAGCATCAAAGGCGTACCACGCATAAGCCAGATGTAAAATTCCATAAACCGGCTTATAATCTTCAGGGAAGACAGACGGCCAAAGGCAGCCAACAAGCCCAGTGGCAATGAAAAAATCAGCGTAATAAAGAATATCTGCAATGTGACCTGGGTGCCTTCCAGCATCAGGACAACAGTATGCAACAAATTATCCATAATTAATTTGAAACCCCTTTAAATCATTTTATTAATTTTGCGCTTTACCGTAGGAAAGCATCAAGCCTATATATTTTACATCAAAATGGAGCAAATGAAAAGTAAAAAGAACTGCTGCAAAAATGCAACAGTTCATAAAATAACTGAGCTGAGGTGCAGTTATCTTTCGCAACGGTCCCGGTTCTAAAACTTTTTCTTGCACTTATATAGTGTAAAAAATCATAACTCGCTTCGCTCAAACAAATGATGTTTTCCACTAATATTAAGGTATGCAACAAAAAGTTTCTTAACGAACCGTGCCCTAATTGCTCAATCTAACTGCACCTCAACTCATCCCCTTTTACTTTTTGAGGGTGATGTCCTTTGCAAACCACTTTTCAGAGATCTTTGCTACAGTGCCATCCTTGATCATTTCATCAAATACCTTCTGAACCTTGTCACGAAGAGCCTGGTCATCCTTGCGGAATGCAAAGCCGAACTGGCTTACATCGCCGATTACGGTATCAATGGCAGTAATCTTTTCAGGGTGCTTGCTGATGTAGTAACGGCCAATAATCTCATCGCCTACAACTGCATCAATGCGGCCATTTTCCAGATCCATAAATGCATTGATGAAATCAGGATAATACTTTACTTCCTTCATGGAAGCCTTCAGATCCTTCTTGCTCTCAAAATATTCCTCGGAGGTACCGCCGCTCTGGGTACCGATTACCTTGCCGGCAAGATCTGCCTCGGAAGCAATCTTTACGCCCTTGTTGGTAGCTACAAATACAATCTGGCGGTTATTCATGTAAGGATCAGAGAAAAGCATGTTTTCCTTGCGCTTCTCGGTGATATCCAGACCATTCCAGAGTACATCCACACGGCCGCTCTTCAGCTCAGCTTCCTTGGAGTTCCAGTCAATAGCCTTAAATTCCACCTCACAGCCCAGACGCTTGGAGGCCTCCTTGGCCAAATCGATATCAAAACCTACGATTTCATTCTTCTCGTCCTTGAAACCCATAGGTGGGAAGTTGTCATCCAAACCAACCACAATTTTCTGGTTTGCATCCTTTTTTGCAGCATTATTGCCACAGCCTGCCAAACCGGCCACAGCCAAAACCAGCATCATACAAATAGCCAAAATCTTCTTCATAAAACAATACACTCCTTTTTGAATAAGTTATTGCAATTTCAATACGCATATTATACTTTAGTTCGTTAATGTATTGCAAGAGAAAAATGATAAAATATTAAAATTTCCTATTTTTCCCCGACTTTGGTCCATTTATAAATTATTTTTTATATTTTTTTGCTTAATGGTAGGATTTTTACCGCATCATATAGAATGTTACAATGGTAAATAATGAATTTGGAGGGGCTATGTATGAAAGAATTAACGATAGAAGAGTTAGAACCGGGGATGGAACTGGCTCGTACAATACTTAATGATGACATGGTGGTAGTGCTGTCAGAAAATACCCTGCTGACCAAGGCACACATTACCAGACTGGAATTCCTTAATGTTCCTTATGTATATGTTAAGGATGAATATGAGCTTAGTCCAAACTACCAGAATGTTATGGCCATGTTTAACCGCAGCAATGCGTTCGCGGCCCAGTATCGTGAGGTAGTACACGAAGTAAACGACATTTTTACATCCACTCTGAAGGATGACAAGGTGCCAGCAGAAAAGACAAAGGAACTGGTAAAGGAAGACCTGATGCCAATGTCCAAGCAAAGTGGTGCCATCGATTATCTCTACGAGCTTAATCACATGGCTGACGATGTATATAACCACTCCATTCGCGTTTCTATTTTGGCAGGCGTTATCGGTAAATGGCTCCTTATGCCATCCAGACAGGTTACTGATCTGATTACCGCCGGCTTCCTCCATGATATTGGAAAGGTTCATTTCCCTGAGAGATTGCAGAACCGTCAAGTGGAGACCTTAAAGGGTGAGGATTTCGAAACATATCTGCAGCACACCTATGATGGCTACAAGATTCTGGCCACCAGTCCGGAGCTTTCCGAGGGAATCAAGCTGGCTGCCCTGCAGCACCATGAAGCACTGGACGGCAGTGGTATTCCGGATGGCCTTAGCGGTGACAAGATTCATCAATTCTCCCGCATAATTGCCATTGCAGACCTTTATGATAACATTACCACAGAGCGTGAGGGCTTTGTGCGTCAGACTCCATTTGCAGCCATTGCCAAGATTACCGAGCTAATGTACAGCAAGCTGGATCCTGAAATCTGTGTAGTAATCCTCAAGAGAATCAAGGATGCCTTCCTGGGCTCCACTGTAGTTCTCAACAACGGCCTCACCGGTACCATTCTCCGTTATCCTGATGATATGGCTATTCATCCGCTTATTAAGATTGACCAGGATAATATCATTGACTTGAATGAGCACCGTGGTATTAAGATAGTAGAATACAACGCAAAATAAAGCTTTAATCATGACGTAAAAAAACCTGTTGCAGCAACGCAACAGGTTTTTTTGATGTCATCCTTTCCCTCTGGGGAAGGTGATCCTATTTTATTCATAACGTAATGCTTCAATAGGGTCCAGCTTGGCAGCCTTTCTGGCAGGATAAATACCAAAAAAAAGGCCAATGCCCACAGAGAAGCTGAAGGACACAAATACTGGCAATGGGGTAATCACCGTGGTGAAGTTACCAAACTTGCCCACCAGCATGGACAAACCGCAGCCCAGGCCAATGCCTATAATACCTCCAATAACGCCGATAACAACAGACTCTATCAGAAACTGCATCATGATATTCTGGAAGGTGGCCCCCAGTGCTTTGCGGATACCTATCTCGCGGGTACGCTCCGTAACTGACACCATCATTATATTCATAATGCCGATGCCACCTACCACCAAAGATATGCCGGCGATACTTCCCAAAAGTATGGTGAGCATGGTAGTGGTCTGACTCATTGTTTCCATAAGACTGGTCATATTACGAACGTTAAAGTCATCCTCCTTGCCACCGATTATCTTGTGGCGCTGACGCAGCAGCACCTCAATATCCTCCTGAACCTGATCCATCTTATTGGCATCAGATACCTGAATATTGACAGAGGATACATAATCCATGGCCATAAGGCGTTCCATGGCTGTAGTGAGCGGCACAATAACCACATCATCCTGATCCTGTCCCATGGAGGACTGCCCCTTGCTTTCCAGCACGCCAATAACCTTGAAAGGCTGATTATTAACGCGGATGTTCTGCCCCACAGGATTAGTTGTACCAAAAAGGTTTGTGGCTACAGTGCTTCCAATAACGGCCACACGATTTCTCTTATTATTGTCACTCTCACTGACAAAGGAGCCAGTGCTGACCTCCAGGGAACGGATGGACATGTATTCAGGAGTCACCCCCATTACCGAGGAGTTCCAGTTCTGATTGCCATAAACAATCTGATAGGAACGGGATACGGAAGGAGATACGAAATCAATATTCTTTACCTTCTCCTTAATGGCCACAGCATCATCGTATTTCAGATTGGTACGGGAGCCGGCCGCCCCGCGGACGCCGCCCCGATTGGTGGAACCAGGGGATACAATAAGCATATTACTTCCCAAGGAGGAAATACTGCTTACCACATCGCTTTTTACGCCCATACCCACAGAAACCATGGCAATAACGGCACCAACACCGATGATTATGCCCAGCATGGTGAGAAGGGAACGCATTTTATTGGCCAAAAGGGCTGTGAAGGCCATGGAAAAGCTTTCCTTAAACAACATCCAAAACCACGCCCTTCCCTTCATCTCTGGTAATTACACCATCACGGACCAGCAGCTGACGGCTGGCACAAACTGCTATATCAGGCTCATGGGTTACCAAAATAATTGTACGGCCCTTTTCGTGCATGGACTGAAAAATTTCCATAATTTCCTTGGTGGACTTGGTATCCAGGTTACCCGTTGGCTCATCCGCCATAATAATCTGTGGATCATTTACCAAGGCCCGGGCAATGGCCACGCGCTGACGCTGACCGCCAGAAAGCTCATTGGGCTGATGATCCGCCCTGTCCGCCAGTCCTACCTGCTCCAGGAAATACATGGCCCGCTCCTCACGTTCATCAGAGTCGACTCCGGCGTAAACCAGAGGCAGTGCCACATTTTCCAGGGCAGAAATTCTGGATAAAAGATTAAAGTTCTGAAAAACAAAACCGATTTTCTGATTTCTTGTCTTGGCCAGCATATCATCACTGAGGTGAGCCACCTCCTGGCCATCCAGCTTGTAAGAGCCTACACTGGGACGGTCAAGACATCCCAAAATATTCATCAAGGTGGACTTACCGGAGCCCGATGGCCCCATAAGTGCGGCAAATTCCCCTTCCTTAATATCAAGGTCGATACCGTTGAGGGCAGCCACCTCTTGGTCTCCCACCTTATATAGCTTTTTAATTCCCCTAAGGCTGATAGTAATTTTTTCAATATTACCCATTAGTTATCAACCTCCGCTCTTACATTGGAGGTCCGCCTGGGCCGGCGCCCCTGGAGGCAGTGGAGCTGCTGGCTTTGGCCTTGTAGGTAATGGCAACGGTGTCACCATCGGAAAGGCCATCTTCGATTTCCACATACTCATCGCTATAAATACCAGTGGATACATAGCGTTTTTCAGTGCTACCATCCGGCAAGCTGAGCTGAACATAGGAGCCCTTGGTATCAGTCTTCAGTGCAGAAATTGGCACCACCAGGGCATCCTCCTTCTCAGAGGTAACAATATCTACACGGGCTGTCATGGCAGGCAGCAACAGATTATCAGGGTCATCCACATCCAGCACCACATAATAGTAAATTACACTGGCTGAAGAAGATGAGGAAGCAGAGCTGTTGCTGGAATTAGTGTTCCAGCTGTTAGTAACATCGGTCTGGGAAATCTTGGAAACCTTTGCTGTAAAGGTCTTTCCCGTATATGTATCAACTGTGAAAGTGGCATTCTGGCCCACCTTCACGCTGCCAATATCAGTTTCATCCACCTTGGCCAAAATCTGCTTTTTGCTCATATCAGCAATAGTCATAATAACAGTAGGATTGCTGTTGCCCTGAACGGCCATGGTTCCGGCACTCTTAGGCTCCCCTACTACAACGCCGTCCATAGGAGCCACAATAACGGTCTCGCTTAAATCGGACTGGGTTTTCTCCAAATTACTGGATGCAGTATCATAGGTGAGCTGGGCATCCTCCATCTCCTCCTGGGACTTGGCACCAATAGAGTTCAGATAGGACACGCGATTGTATTTGGCTTTGGCATTAATCAGCTTAAATTCTGCCTGATCGTTGGAGGCCTCATAATCCTTGCCATCCAAAATGGCCACAGTCTGGCCCGCAGTTACATGGTCATTTTCCTTAACCAGAACGGACTTAATACGGGCTGTAATCTTGGAACTAACCTCTACGGAATCCACCGGACGGATAGTGCCCGTAGCGGAAACCGTGGATTTTATCTTCATGCGCTGCACCTGGGCCATTTCAGTGGCAGGCTTGTTCTTCTCGGCATTGGAGCTGCTGTAATACATATACCCGCCAAATATTACCACCAAAATTGCGATCAGGATGCCAGCTATAGTGAAAGTTTTTTTCTTTCTCATATCTTTGCCTCTTTTCTCATTTCAGAATAGCCCATCACTTTTCTGATGGTGAATTGGAAACTGTGGAGGTGGAAGGATGAACATCCAATCCCATATCGCTTTCCACAGCAGCCCTGTGTCTTGCATAGTCGTACTGGGCACTATAGAAATTGTGCTGAGCCTTTTCCAGGGCATTCTGGGCATCGATAATATCCAGCATGATACCCTCACCAGCCTTGTATTTCTCATTGGCAATAAAGTAATCCTCCTGGGCCTCACGAACGGCCTCCTTGGTGGATTCGAAACGCTTTTCAGCTTCACGCATGCTGTTGTAATCTGTACGGACATTCATGTCCACGGTGCTCTTATCCTTATTAAGGGTCAGCTTAGCCGTCTCCAGATCCACCTTGGCGGCATTTACCTTTCCCTTGGTAACTCCGCTGTCCCAAATATTCCAGTTTACACCGATGGTTCCGGAAACACTGTGGTTATCACGACTTGGGGTCACCTGCTTGCTCCAGCCGGTGCTAACACTGAGATCCACCGTTGGCATATAGCCCGCCTGGGCATTTTTCAGGGCCAGCTCCTTTTGCTTCACCTGATAAGAGTCAACAATTAAATCCTTGCGATTTTCCAAAGCGTAGGCCACGCAGGAATTTACATCCTCATCAAAGGGGTCATAAACGAAATCATCTGTAAGCTCCAATGGCTCATTCTGATCCATATAGAGGAGATTTTTTAAAATGCTAATGCTGTTCTCACAGGCATTTTGCCCCTTAATCAAGGCCTGCTTGGCATCAGACAGTTCCACCTGGGAGCGCAGCACATCGATTTTGGCCTTGCTGCCGGCGTTATACAACTGCTCCACATTATTCAAATGGAGCTGGTACTTTTCCACGGAATCCTGATAAACAGCGGTCTCCTTCTTGGCCTGCAATACATTGTAGTAAGCCTTGATAACCTCCAGCTTGGTGGTTTCCCACTTACGCTGGGTCTGGAGCTTGGCAATATCCACGCCGATTTCCGCATTTTCAATATTGCGGCCAGTAATATTTCCGTTAAAAATAGGCAAGGAAGCGGAAATACTGGTATTGTTGTTGTTATTCCACCCCATATCGTTCTGCTCGGACTTACCGAAATTAGTGCCAGCCTTTACGGAAATACTGTTACTTCCTCTGGCCTGGCTCAGCTTGGCCTGGGCAGTGTCCTCTGCCAGTCTGGTTATATTCACATCGGGATTATTAACCAGAGCCGTCTGTATAGCCTCCTCCAGGGACAGTGACGCGCACTGACCAGCCGGGGAACCAGCCACAAAACCGCTGGCAGCCAGCAATATGGCTCCTATTAAAAATCTCTTTTTCATAACAAACATCCTTTCAAAGGGCCTGCATATTAGCAGGATGAAATTATCTAAATGCACATTACTGTGCCTCAATTTCTTTTAATATTGTACGATCTGAACATAAACATTTTATAAACTAATCATTAAAATACAATTAGTTTGGCAGGATTACTGGATTTTTCCCTTCATAACCTCAACGGCCTTCAAAAGCTGAACATCCTCCGTAGGATTTTCCGGCAGGGCAATTTCCACATCTGGCTGAATGCCAATGCCATCAATACTGGTGCCCGATGGGGTATAATACTTGGCCACAGTCAGTTTAATGCCGTCACCGCGGAACAGAGGCATAATGGTCTGAACGGACCCCTTGCCGTAGGATTTCATACCCACCAAAGTGGCTGCCCCTCTGTCCTTTAATGCTCCCGCCAAAATCTCAGAAGCACTGGCGCTGTTGCCATCAATAAGCACCACAATTGGAATTCCCTTCTCTGTCATGCTGGAATTAAACACCTGCTTGTTGCCGCTTTTATCAATAAGAGATACCACTTCTCCCTCCGGCACCACCATATTGGCGATTTCCATGCAGGAGGTAACCAGTCCTCCCGGATTGGCTCTCAGATCAATAATAATTCCCTTGGCATTTTGGGCCTTTTCCTTTTCCAGAACCTCTTTAAACTCCCTGCCAGTGTTTTCACTGAAGGAAGCAATGCGAATATAACCGATGTCAGTATCTGGAATCATATCTCCCGCCGCTGTGGTCATGGCAATAACGGAGCGGGTAAGAGTATAGTCCTTGTCCTCTTCCCCCTGGCGACGAATGGTGATTACCACCTGAGTTCCCTCAACGCCACGAATTTTTCCCACCACTTCCTCTGGCTGAAGCTCGGAGACTGGAGTACCCTCCACGGCGATTACTTCATCACCGGCCTGAAGTCCTGCCTCCTGGCCCGGAGTATTTTCCATTACGGACATAATCTTGCAGTGGCCCGGCTCAGCAAAGCTCATAACCACCCCAATGCCACCAAAAGTACCATTATTTATATCATTAAGCTGACGATATTTATCCTCATCAAGGTAGAGGGAATACTTATCTCCCAAGGACTTCATCATGCCATCTATAGAACCGTTAATGAGCGCTGTCCGATCCACCTCTCCGGCAAAATGACTTTCCACAAAACGCACTGTGGCAATAAAGCGGATCATATCTCCTGCCTTTTCCACAGAACCTCCCAAAAGATATAGGGTGGCACAGCATGTTACCACCAAAGTAACCAGTACAGAGCTGATTACCAGAAGAATATTTTTCTTAGTCTGACTCATGAACATTCTCCATTCAATTTCAAAATAACCCCTAAATCAAATTAGAGCCCTTTCACCTGCCACTATGGGCAGGCAAAAGAGCACGCTAATAACTTATAACGCCATTGTTCAAATTTTTCTTTTCCCAAAGAAAAATCTTCCAATCAGCGTTTCAACGAGGTAGGAGAAATCTTAACCTCGTTATAAATAACTATATGGACTTACCGGCTCACCGTTTTCACGAACCTCGAAATGGCAATGAGGACCGGTGGAATTACCAGTAGAACCACACATGGCAATAGTCTGGCCCTGGGATACGGACTCACCCTCCCCCACCAAAAGCGACTCATTATGGCCATACAGGGTAGTGATTCCGCCACCATGGTCAATAATGACAGTATAGCCATAACCACTAATCCAACCGGAGTGAATAACAGTTCCGCTGGCCGCTGCAACAATAGGCAGACCGTAATCACCGCCAATATCAAGGCCGCTGTGATAACGCTGGGTGCCAAAAATAGGATGGGTACGCCAACCAAACTCAGAGGTAATAGGACCATTCAATGGCCATATCATGGCACCAGAACCGCCGGCCACATAACTGCCGCCAACCATCTGACTGCGCTGAATCATGCGGGTAATCTCCTGGGATGCCGCCATAATTTCCTCATAGGCCTGCTGGGAAACATCTCTGTCATACTCCGCCTTATCCAAAAGCACCTGCTGGGCCTGCTTCTTATCAAGCATATTTTTCTGCTTGATTTCTGCATCCGCCACCAGAAGCTCCACATCCGCCTTATCCTTTTCCAGCTTGGCCTTGGTGTTCATAACGATTTCACGGTCAGCCTTCACCTTCATAATAAGGTCGTAATCGTGTTTTATAATGCGCTTCAGAATATCCATACGGGTAAGGAAATCAGAGAAATCCTTTGCCCCGAAAAGCACATCCACATAGCTGATCTGACCATTAATGTAAATATCCCTTACACGCTTGGCCAGCTTCTTGTTCTTTACCTTCAGCTCCTTCTCTGTTTTATTGAGGAGCTCGGTATTCTCGTATATATCAGACTGAACCTTATCCAATCTGCCCTTTACATCATTGTACTCGGAAGTGGCAGCATCCACCTCTTCCTGCAAAACCCGCAGCTTTTCGGACAAATTCTCCACCCGGGCCTGGGCCTCGTTGGTAATCTCCTGCTGCTGGGCCGCCTTTTCCTGCAGATCCTGAAGCTGTTCCTCAAGGTCATCAGCCAAAGCAGTTCCTGCCACAGAAAGGGACATAAGCAGGGCCATTATAAGACTGCCTGTCTTGTGCTTGGTAGTAAAAAAACTCATAGCAGCACCTCAGACCTTCAAGAAACGCTTAATGGAAACGGTACTGCCAATGGCCCCCATAATCATGCCGCCAATAACCACAATCATTGTAACATAATTGAGGAAAGGCTCCTCCGGAATCAGTGGGAAGAAGGCCAAGGTGTCATAAATCTTGGCAGTAATACCGGAATAGGTGAGGCGCAGGACAACGGAAGCAATCAGACTTCCCAAAAAGCCCATCACTATACCCTCCAGCACAAATGGCCAGCGAATGAACCAGTCAGTGGCACCAACGTATTTCATAATGGCAATCTCCTTGCGGCGGGCAAACACCGTAAGACGAATGGTGTTGGAAATAATAAAGAGGGTGGCCAAGGCCAGCACCATCATCAGTGCAAAGCCGAAAATACGAATAAGACGGGTAATATCAAAGAGATGCTCCATAACATCCTGACCGTACTTGGCACTGTCAACGCCCTCAAACTTTTCAATGTTTTCAGCGGCGGTTTTAACCATCTCCGGCTGCACCACCATAACCTCAAAGGAATCTGGCAAAGGATTGGTTTCGTCCAAAGCATCCAGAAGGGTCTTCTGGTCCCCCAGACGCTCCTTGAACTTTTCCATGGCCTCTTCCTTTGGCACGAAGGTAACCTTTTCTACTCCCTGCATTTTTTTAAGGTCCACTTCCAGATCACGGGCATCATCCCGGGAAAAATTATCCTCAAGATAAACCTTAATCTGCACCTGGGATTCCATGGTATCCACCATTTTATTCATATTCATAACCAGCATGAGGAACATGCCGAAAATAAACAGGGAAACTGCAACGGTACCAATAGAAGCAACGGACATCCAGTTGTTACGCTTCAGGGAGTGCATAACCTCCCGGACAAAATACTCCACAGTATTAATGCTCATAGCCGTAACCTCCTCGTGCCTCGTCGCGGACTATTTCCCCATGCTCAATGGCAATAACCCGCTTCTGCATGGCATCCACAATGGTCTTGTCATGGGTTGCCATTACGATGGTGGTGCCGGAAGCGTTAATGTTTTTGAAAATATCCATAATCCCCCATGAAGTCTCCGGGTCAAGGTTACCCGTAGGCTCGTCAGCAATAACAATGGCAGGATTGTTTACAATAGCCCGGGCAATTGCCACACGCTGCTGCTCACCACCGGAAAGCTGATTTGGGAAGCACTTGTACTTGTCACGAAGTCCTACAATATCCAGCACATTATTTACATTGCGCTGCATCATACGACGAGGCGCCTCAATAACCTGCATGGCAAAGGCAATATTCTCGTACACTGTCTTGTCCGGCAGCAGACGGTAATCCTGGAAAATAACCCCTAGAGAACGACGCAAATAAGGCACATCCTTGTTGGACATGTGAATAATATCACGGCCGTTGACGGTGAGAATGCCAGAGGATGGCAACACCTCACGGAAAAGCATCTTAATAAAGGTGGATTTGCCGGCGCCACTTGGGCCTACCAAAAACACAAACTCACCTTTCTTAATATCGACATTGATATGATTGAGGGCAATGGCACCATTGTCATATACCTTCATAACATCATTCATATGAATCATCGAGAAACCTCCATTTCTACACTAATCTTTATTTTATCACAAAAGTGACCGCGCTAAAAGAAATATCCACACCAGAAAATAAATAGCCACCCGCTTAGCGAGTGGCTATTATTTTACTAATCTTTATTCCAATATCCTTCCGTCCCGGGAGATGGTTACCACCTGCCAAGGGAGGAATTTGCCGCTGTTTTTCAGGGCTGTTTCTGCGGCTCTTTGGAGGCCGCCACAGCATGGAACCTCCATGCGAAGAATGGTGACGCTCTTAATGTCATTATTGTTGATGATTTCCGTCAGCTTCTCGCTGTAATCCCCCTCATCCAGCTTTGGACAGCCAATCAGGGTTATTTTTCCCTTCATGAAATCCTCATGGACATTGGCATAGGCGTAGGCGGTACAATCCGCTGCAATCAGCAGCTTGGCTCCATCATAAAATGGTGCCTGAGTTGGGAGCAGCTTGATCTGACATGGCCACTGATTAAGCTGGGACACTGGACGGGCAGAAGCCATCGGCTGGTTATCTGCCTGTGGCTCTTGAACCTCTGCCTTTTTAAGCTGCATGGCTCTGGAGCCTGGGCAGCCCATCCCCATCGGTGGCATCATTGGGCTAACTGGTGCCTTCTTGACACTTTGGGCTGCTTTAACTGCCGCCTCATCATAGGCCGGCGCTTCCCGCTTTTCAAAGGTAATTGCCCCAGTAGGACATCCCGGCAGGCAATCACCCAGTCCGTCACAGAAATGCTCCCGCACCAGCTTGGCCTTGCCGTCTATTATATCTATGGCTCCCTCATGGCAAGCCTGGGCACACAGTCCACAGCCGTTACATTTTTCCTCATCAATATGAATAATCTGTCTAAGCATATTTATTTCCTCCTATTGTTCACACACACCTTAACTTCATGGCATGATTATATATGAATCATCCTAAATATTATGTTGCAAAAACAACATTGTAGAAGTTTTTTCACAGTTTATCAGGAGAAATATGCCAGATTATCATTATTTTATTGCCTTAGCAGTTCCCCAGTCATTTATCTTCTCATAAAGTGGCACTGAAACACCATATTCCTTGCCTAAATTCACCACTCTGGTTACCAGACCGCTGAATTCTGACTGACGGCCCCGCTGAATATCCCTCTGCATGGACATGGTGGAATCCGGCTTTAGGGCATCCATCATCTTAAGACCCACTTCCACCAGATTCTGCTCAAATTCAACACCCATGGCCTTGCCCAGGGCCACCACTTCCTTTACAAGACCAATGAAGGTATCTCTTTCCTCCCCCGGGCGCTGGAAGCTTTCACAGGTGACATCAAAATAGGACCCTGCTGCAGCCGCCGGAGAAACAAAGGCAAATTTCTGCAGGGCATCACGGATAATATTATCGCTGAAATGGGCTTTGATTTCTGCATCACGCAAAATCTGCTCCAGCTGCCGTGCCTTGTCTATTAGCTTTTCCTCCTGCTTTGGCCGATAGCCAAAAATCACCCGCAAAATTTTATTGGACTGGTATATAACTCCAGGAGCTTCTATTTCGCTCATTACATAAATACAGCCATCAAGGCAGGTCAACTCAGTAAGCTTTTCCTGCATCACACCGCCAGTTCCAAAGACATTCAGAATAGGTACAATCAGAGTATCCTGCCCCGCCTTTTCATGGGCAAATGCAATAGCATCCTCAATATTGTAGTATTTCACGCAAACAAAGAGCACATCCGGCGTATCTTTATACTCATCTGCCGTAACGGCCTTTATTTTGTCCACCGTAATGGTACCACGATGATTGGTATGTAGCACAAGTCCTTTTTCCTGTATTGCCTTTAAATGCCGCCCCCGAGCGATAAGCGTCACATCATTGTTCGCCATAGCCAAATAAGCCGCCAATGTTCCGCCAGTTCCCCCGGCACCAAATATACAAAATTTCATGTGAGGCCCTCCCTCTCTCTGCTTTCCTTGATTGTACATATCCTTGGTCAACTTCAATGTTTACCATACTAATATTTTATCTATTTTGCAGTATTTACACAATTTTTGGATAATATATTATCCAAGATTAATGACAATATGAAAGCTGGAAAAATAGTCAGCTTTCACACACAACTGCGGATGTTTTCCTAATATGCTGATTGGCTGACCTCATTCCATAGCGCAAAGCCCAAAATCATCACTCCGCCTATCCCTTGGGTAATAGTCAGACTCTCATGGAAAACGAAGTATGAGATTAACACAGCCACTAACGGATCAATATATCCCAAAATGGCCACTTCTTGCCCTGTGAGCTTCCCCAGGGATTCAAAATAGGCATAGTGCATGATAACCGTATGAACAAGACAGATTACTGCCAAGCTTAACCAACCGACACCATTTAAATCCAACAGATGAAAACCATCTACTGATGCGGTGTAAGGAAGCATTACCAGAGCTGCAATGCCAAACTGATAAAAGGACCGTTCCATACTGCCTACGCTTTTGATGTACTTATTGAGAATAATAAAAGTAGCATAAAAGACCGCTCCTAACAAACCATAGATTATACCAAGGGTATCATCACTTCCCAAGGATGAATCAAAAACATTCACGATAAGGGCCAAGCCTAGGGTGGACATTACAAAGCAAAAAATTTGCTGCTTGGTTAATTTCTCCTTGAAAAGGAAAGGTGATATGATGGTTACCAAAACCGGTGCAAAATAGTAGCTGATGGTGGCCATAGCAATTGAGGTATTGCGAAAGGCCTCAAACATGAATACCCAATTTATGGCCAATGCTATACCAGATAGCAACATCAATACCCCTTCGCCCTTCATTTTCTTCAAGGACAGCTTTTTCCTTTGAACCATAAACATAGCACCAATAATAACCACTGCAGAAGCTGAACGATACAGGGATAATTCCGCTGAAGTAATAGCCTCAGTATAACGGCTGAAAAAGCCCAAGGTACCAAAGATTGCCATGGAGAAAAGCATTTGCCAACGGGCAGCTTCCGTGGTCAGTTTGCCCACGAATGGTAAAGCTAATGATAACATATATATCAACCTCCCTAAAATATATTTTACAGAATGTAAGATTTATTGTAATGAGTATAAATAACCCGCCATGAAAAGTCAAGGATTATTTACAATATATTTTACATATAGTAAAATATATTGTATCAAGGAGTGATTACAAGTGACTATAAATGAAATTATTGCTATAAATATGAGCAGGCTAAGGGAAGATAAAAATTTGAGTTTTGGACAATTGGCAGAAAGGTCTGGAGTCAGCAAGGTCATGCTGTCCCAGATAGAAAAGGGAGAAGGCAATCCAACCATCAACACGATCTGGAAGGTGGCCAACGGATTGGGGGTAGACTATTCCCAGCTAATTGTACAGCCAGAGGCCAAGGTACAGGTAATACGTGGAGATGAGCTTCCTCCCCAGGAGGATGACGGTGGCGTTTTCCAGGCTCTTTGCTATTTTCCAGCCACCTCATCAAGGCGCTTTGACGTCTTTGTGGTAAAAATTGCCCCGGGAGGCGAACATTTTTCCGATGGTCACTCACCTAAAACCCAGGAATACGTATTGGCACAGCAGGGCCCTTTAGAAGCCATATTAGATAATGAGACCTACTATCTGAAGCCAGGGGATGCTATATGCTTTGATTGCACCAAGCCCCACAAATTTAGAAACTCCACCCAAGAGCCTATAGAATTTCTGGATATAATATATTATCAATAACATATTTTTCCAAAAGAAGGATAAAATAATATTACCTTTGACCTTCCATATATCGCTAAGACACGTAAGGCTGGATACCGATGATACGCACCATCGGCTCCAGCCTTTTTCATTGCAATATATAATATGACTTTTACAAATCCTGTGCCGCCAGTCCCAGCTTTTTCTTCCAATAGCCGGAATATACCACTGCCATTGGGTTGTTGCCCAATACGCGGTCCTTAACCACCAAGGTGGTAACAGGTCCCTCACAGGCCTTGGAGAACAGGGCATCATGACCCACGCAAAGGCCGGCGGATACAAAGAGCTCCACACCGTGCTCATTGAGGTACTTGGCCTGGGCCTTTGGATTACACATTGGCTCCACAGCACTCTTTGGATTTACCTTCTTTAGCTTTAATACATCCTTTGGTACACTGCAATTCTTACAGCATACGGATACTACCTCAAAGCCCTGATCTGCAAAAAACTTGGCAAAGAGCTTGGCCTCATCACGGATACCCATGCAGAAGCCAATGCCAATGGTCTTGTAGCCCATCTTTCTGGCGAATTCAGCAGTTTCCTGCAGACGGGTATACTTCATGTAAAAGGTACCCTCCACATAGGCCGCCGCCTTCATTATCTTTCTTTCCTCTTTATCGTAAAGGGCCAAAACCTCCTTCTGTTCCACAGGGACACAGCTTTTGCCCTTCATAAAACACATATGATTAGCATTGCAATTGGCGCAATCTCCCAACATAATCGACACACTCCCTTCCGTATATTAAAAATCTCAGCAAAGCTCCAGCTCGTACACCACCGGCTCTGCCATTTTCCAGCAGGAATGCTGAAGACATCCATGGCCCACCAGCTGTACCCCCGAATTCTGTCTGGCAAAGCACAAGGCTTCACCATAGCACAGCTTCTTTGGAACCGCATGGGGACGGCAATGGCAAAAACCAGCCCGCTGAAAGCCAGCCGAGGTGGCACTGCATACATGAACAGTAACCATTGGGGCCGCAGCAATAACCCGCCTTAACGCCTCAGAAATAATATCCCCACAAAGCTCGCTGTAAATGGCCGGTGACACCATGTTGCATGAAATCAAAGGATCTGCATAGGATATCACATCCACTCCAGCCGCTGCCACCTGGGCCGCCTCTGAGGCAATATTATCTATCAGCTTATGACAAAGCTGGCGAAGAAGCTCCGGTCGCCGCCTCATGGCCTTATAAATTTCCGTTGAAGGAACCAACAACCCCAACAGGGTAAAAGGCCCCTCTATGTTGTAGCTGACCCGTTCCTCCCTGGCCTTTAACAGCTTTATAGCTAATAAATTCTCCCCTATAATACCAGAATCAAAGGAAAAATCCTTTATTTCCACATCCTCCAGCCTTTCATAGGGCAAGTTCCCGGGAACTGGCTGTTGAGTATCGCCATGAAACTGCCATGGGGCTCCAAGCTGTTCTGCCTCCGCCGTTGTGGCAAAGGGCAGCTTGCAAATTACATCCCCTTCCAAAGCACAAATTGTCCGGGCCACTGCAGCCATGGCTTTCCCCTGGTAATACACATCCCCTGGTGCCACTCCAGCCTGCTGACATAATTCGGTGGCAATCTGACGCTCAGGTTCACCACAGCATTTAAAATGCTCCATACGCCCTTCTGTCATATCGCCACCGCCTTTCCTTAATGAATTAAAACTTAAATATAATACTCTGCCTCCTGCTTCCGTACCAGCTGGAAGGCCTCCATTATCTGATCCTCATATAAATGGAAGTCATCGGAGGTACGGTCTCGCACCAGCCCCTTGTTAATATCCAAAATGGAATGAACTGTACCCGGATGTGCATTCATCACCACGACTCTGTCCCCCAGATAAATGGCCTCACTGATATCATGGGTAACAAATACCACACTTAGCTTATTTTTGCTGTAAATATCCAGCAACAGCTCCTGAAGCTCCATGCGGGTAAAATTATCCAAGGCCCCAAAGGGCTCATCCATAAAGAGAATCTCCGGCTCCAGTGCTAAGCTGCGGGCAATGGCAGTACGCTGTCTCATACCACCGGATAGCTCATGAATATATGAATTCTCATAATTTTCCAGATGCATCAGCTTTAAATATTCACGGGCCTTTTCCAGCCGGGTCTTTTTATCATACATCCCCTGAACATCCATGCCATAAACCACATTTTCCAGCACTGTTTTCCAAGGAAACAGGGCATAATCCTGAAATACAAAGGCGCACTTTGGCTGAGGCTCCTTCACCAGACGATTATCAAGATACACCGAGCCAGTTTCGGCCTCATCCAGTCCTGCCATTATCCTTAAAAGGGTGCTTTTGCCGCAGCCCGATGGTCCCAAGAGGCAAACAAATTCTCTGGCCCCAACCTCCAGATTAAGGTCCGACAGCACTAATTGGCGCTGTCCGTCCTTTTCAAAGGATTTGGTTATATTTTTAACTTCCAGCATAATTTGCCTCCCTTCTCAGTCCTCTGAATACTTGGCCTGCCACCGCAGAAGATGACGCTGCACCCTGTCAAATACTGCCATTACTGCGGTTACCACCAGACCAATGAACAAAATTCCCACAATAACCTTGCCATAATCCCCAAAGTCAGAATAATACTTTACATACCAGCCAATACCGGAGGTGGCGCCAATCATTTCCGCTGAAGCCAGCAGAATGAAGGAGAAAATCAGCCCCACGCTGCACCCAGTAAGGACCTGAGGCATAATAGCAGGTAATATGATCTCAAAGAGCAGCCGTCTTTCCTTGATACGAAGCATTCTGGCGGAATCAATCAGGGTCTTGTCAATCTGCACCGTGGCATTTAAAGTGCTGACAAAGATTGGCCAAAAGGCTCCCACGAAGATTACCAGTATTGATGCCAGCTGAAAGGTTGGCAAAATAGCTATTGCATAAGGAATATACACAATAGGCGGCACTGCACTCATAATCTTGGATATTGGGTGAACGGCATTAAACAAGCGACGCCTCCAGCCCACAAATAATCCTAAAGGAATGGCCGTGGCCAGTGCCAGGTCATAGGCCGCTGACAAAAGTATCAGGGAGCTGCCCAAACCACGGAAAATGGTGGGCAGGTCACCTATAAAGATTTCCACCACCTGCTGGGGGGATGGGAACAAGAATGCATCCAACACCTCCAGCTGTACTGTCAGCACCTCCCAAACAGCCAGAATCACCAGAAATATGGCAGTAACATCAATAATCTGCTTGGTTTGGGCTGAAGCTCCAAAATTAAATTTATTCGTCATTTTTTGCAAAGTCTGCTTTAAGCTGCTTGTAAATGCTATCCTCCGGCTCAGCTTCAAGAAGCTGGTCCAGGGCCTTCTTATAAAGCTGGGTGTTGATGTGCTCTGCAATGTCAAAGTCCTTTTCAATGTAACCCACTTCCTTCATGTACTTGTAGAAATCAATAACGGCGTTGCGGTTTGGATCCGGATTGGACTCCACATACTTGCCATAGGTTTCCTCGTAGAGAGTATCCTTATCAATATTTACATACTTGGAGAGAATCTCAATGGACTCATCCTTGTTGGTCTTATAGAAACGATATGCCTTAATCATAGCCCGCAGGAAAGCCTCATAGTTCTCCGGATGCTTCTGAATATTGGCAGTGCTGGCAATCTGACGGCAGCATGGATGATTCTCAAAACCAGGCACCTCTGGGCTGTACTTCACAATCTTAAGGCCCTGCTGCTCAGCCATCTTGCGGAATGGGGTCCAAACCACAGACGCATCGGCGGCACCGTTCTTCACTGCCTCCATGGCAGCGGCAGCAGATTCCATTTCCTTAAAGGTAACATCTTCGCCAATCTTTAAGCCCTGCTTAATAGCTGCCTCACGGAATACAATATCACCGGTGGCCAGACGGATAGTGGCAATTGTCTTGCCTTTGAGATTCTTCAAATCAGACAGCTCAGCAGCCTTGTCTGGCTTTGCCACCAAAGCGTGGCCCATGGACATCTGCCCTGCAAAAATAGTTATTGGGCTGCCCTTGGACATATATACCATTGGAGCGGAGCTTCCAAAGGCACCCACATCCAGCTTGCCATTGGCAACGGCGGTAATACCTTCGCCGGAGTTATTAAAGAGCACCAGCTCGGAGTTTAACCCCTCCTCGGCGAAATAGCCCTTCTCCTGGGCAATAAAGTACAGGATATGGCCAGTGGAGGCCAAATAACCTATCTTAAAATCTGTCTTTTCTTTGGTTGCTGCTGTCTTGTCGGAACTGCCACAAGCGGCTGTTATAAGTGCAATTACAGTAAGCAATACGGCTAATAATTTCTTCATATTTCATCATTCCTTCTTTTTAAGCCACAATGGACTCAGCGTTCTTAATAGCAAACGGATTACCGATTCGGCGCACCGTATTTAACATTTCATGGATATTTTCAAAGGGGGTTTCCGTAGGCAGGCTGCATCCGGAAGCTACGATAAAGCCCTTTGGTGAGTCGTAAACCTTTCTCACCACTTCCACAGTAGCTCTTCTCACATCCTCCACAGTGCCTTCCAGCATGGTCTCAGATGGTCTTACATTCCCCATAAGCATTACACGGTCACCCACCAGCTCCTTGGCCTTTTGGATATCCGCATCATTATCAATACTGAGGCAGTCAGCCCCGGCCTTTACCATATCCTCCCAGATGCCATCGGTCTTACCGCAGATATGAAGGGTAACCTTCTTGCCCCTGTCATGAATATGGTCAATGAGCTTCTTCAGATAAGGCAATGAGAATTTGCGGAACAGCCTTGGACTGATAACGGTACTGGATGACATGGCATCTGTAAGACTTGGGGTAACTCCCGCATCAATTACCGCATCCACATAGCGAAGGTTGCTTTCCAGAGACACCTGACACAGCTTGTGAACCGCCTCCGGATTCTTCAATGTTAAACGCACCAGATTTTCTGCCCCCACCAAAAATGATGAATTGGTAAATGGCCCTGTTACCGCACCACCAACAGGAACCTCCTTGCCCACAGCATCCACCACTATGCGCATGGCCTTCAAGTGCTCCGGCAAATTGCCGTCCTTATATGGATCTGCGGGACGGAGCTTGTCAATTTCATCCAAATTGGACAATCTTGGGTCCAGCTTTATCACCGGCTGGCCAAGATATGCGGTTTCATCCTCTGGATAGATTACCTCGGAACCCATGGCCTCAGCCTGGGTATATAGATCTGTAAATACTCGGATATTATCATAATGAAATAATTTATAGGCCTCGATATGGGCCTTGGCTATCAGCTCACCATTGCCACGGAAATCAGAAACCTTCACTCCGATAACTCTGGCAGCTGTATTGCCCACTATAGGCACACATGGCAAACGGTCAATATCTTCGCCCTTGGCATAGGCTGCCATGCGTTCAATGGCCGTCATCTCATCCTTCCACTCACTCATGAAATCATCTGCCTTTCTTGCTCAACATTTTCATTCTGCATTTACATGGGGGATTTTTGCCTTGGCGTGGGGAATGGCTATTGCCTCCATAAAACGGTCCTGAAAATCAGGCTCCGCTGCCGTTTCCACAAATTCCACCCGACGGGCTATCTCATCTGCCTCCCGCCGTTTATCCACATTCAGCAGTGCAATACGGGCACCGTCACCAGCGGCATTGCCCACTGCATGGATATTTTCCAGAGCGCAGTCCGGGAACATCCCCATGGTCAGCGCACTTTTCTTGTTTATATAACTGCCAAAGGCTCCTGCAAGAATTACTTCATCCACATGATCAATACCATATTTGTTCAGTAAGTATTCTGCTCCTACATAAATTGCCGCCTTGGCCAGCTGTATAGCTCTTATGTCGGCCTGGGTTACCACTATATCCTGTCCGATGGCCGTCTCCTTGGCATAGGCCAGTACATATTCCCACTTGCCATTTTCGTCCTTTCTGATACGGGGTGAGTTCAGCTTGCCGTTAATTCGGCCGCTTTTCCCCACAATACCCGCCTCGTAAAGGGCAGCAAATACATCTATAATTCCTGATCCACAAATTCCAAGAGCTCCTGTAATTTCCAGCTCCGGATACCATGTATCATTGCCTATAACCTTGTAAGATGGCTCCAATGTTTCCTTGTCTATCCTTACCCCTTCAATGGCTCCCGGAGCAGCCCGCATACCAAATTTGATTTGGGCTCCTTCCAGGGCAGGGCCGGTGGCACAGGAGGTACAGAGAAGTCTGTCCTTGTTTCCAAGATCAATTTCACCGTTGGTGCCAATATCTATAATCAGCTTTATTTTGTCGCTGTTATATGGCTCCTCCGCAATAACCACTGCCATGTTATCGGCTCCTACGAAGCCTGCCTCAATTGGCAATGAATGAACCCACCCAGCGGGATTTATCTTTATTCCCAAGTCCCTGGCCTTAATGTCCAGTGCATGGGATGCCACCGGTGCAAAGGGTGAACGGCCCACATAGCCGGGATAAAGATTCAGTGCCAGATGATGCATTACGGTGTTATAAACCAGCACCATTTCATCCACATCCTCGGGCTTTGCCCCAATGGCCTCTGTCATTTCCCCGGCCAACTCATTTATATCATTTATGATGATGTTATGAAGGTTCTGAAGGCCCTCCTCATTACCAGTGGCGTAAGAAACTCTGGAAAGTATATCCTCACCGTAGCCAATCTGGGAATTCATGCGGGAAGCCTTCTGCAGCAGCTCCCCAGAGTCCAAATCGCAAAGGTAGGCCGCCAATGTGGTGGTACCAATATCAATGGCAATGCCAAGCTTACGGCTGTAATCACCGCCGAGTACCCTGACGATTTCCTTCTTGTCCTCCCGTAATGTTACGGTGACTTCCCAGTTGCTTTCACGCAGTGTCCTTGAAAGACCACATAAAACCTTGTAATCAACAATTGCCCCCTCTATTCCCGTTTCCTTCTGGAATGCGGTCAGAAGTCGCTGCTGATCATCGGTGGGATCCTCCAAGATTGGAGGTGTAAGTCTGATAAAATACGACTTCACTGCCGGCTTTATCACAATATTTCGCTTACTGCCAGCCTCCAACACCACCTGCTTGGCACTTTGGCTTTTCTTTGGTACGCTGACCACCAAATCACCCTGTATCTGAATACAGCAGGCCAGCCTAACGCCCTTTGTCAACTCCTCGGTGGTCAGTATCTTTTCCTCCACAGGACTTAGAGGTGAAATATTTGCCTTTTCCGAGGTAAGCCCCAGCTTTTCAAAGCTGCCAAACTCCGGTATAACCTTGCATTTGCCACAGACCATGGCACCGCCACAAGCGGCTTCTATACCTACTCCCAGACTTTGGGCAGCCTGTAAAACTGTTTTCCCAGCCTCCACTTCTCCACGGCGGCCAGAGGGCTGAAATACAATTTGATATTTTTCCATCATATTCCCCCTCAAACTGCCTTGGCAGCACCAGTAAAGGTCTGGATATTCTGCAACGGCGTTGAGGTACTTAAACCACAGGCCGGAGCCAAAATATTTATCTCATCCTGAATCAGCTGTTCAGTACTTCTCTGAATATTTGGAGTCTCACCAAACTCCAGCAGGAATGTACTCAGATTCCCCATGGTTGTAAGGTGAGGATATTCCTCCTTCAGTTTTTTGAGACTTACCAGTGCATCTACGCTGATAGCATCCGCATGGAGATTGGCAATATGCTGGGTTACCGCCTGCATTCTGCCGCAGATATGGACAATAACCGGCACACCTATTTCATGAATGGCATCCACCAGCTTGTTAATATATACCACTGCATAATCCCCAAACATCTTTGGCCCCAAAATTTCTCCCGTGGCCGTCGGGTCAGCAATGGAAATTACGCTGGCACCGTTATCCACCATATGCTGGGCATAGCCGATAAGCTGATTAGTTACATAGTCCACAAAGCGATGGGACTCATCCTTTACCTTCCTAAGCTCTTTCAAAAAGTTCATAGGATCCACCACAGAGGCGGCGGTACTCAAGGGGCCGGTTATGCTGCCAATAACCGGTATGTCAGGAGAGTGGCCTGCAGCATTGTATATGGCCTGGAAAACTGTACCTGCCCTGTCGCTTTTTACTAAAGCGTCATCCTCTTTGTAGATAACATCCTTTACAGAGGGGAAAATTTCCTTGGCGATTTTTGGCTCACATTTTAATGTACCAAAATCTATATCACTGCCCAGGGCTTCCGCCTCCACAGTCATGCAGAAGGGAATTCCCACATTTTCAAAGCCTGTATCCGCCTGTACATCCAGAGCAAGATCAGCCATAATCTTTGAATCTCTGTGCCCCTCCGGCAAAACATTGCCATGATTTTTCATTACATCCACAATAGCTGAGTTCATCATACCACCGGGACAAATAACAGGAGCTCTGTCCACCGCTTCGCCATTCAAAGAACGAAGGAGGCGCTCTTTGGGAGATAACACATCCATATACTCACGCTCCTAACGCCAAATCGGTATTACTCAGCAGCTTTTCCGCCACTTTTACGGCATCAGCAGCATTCCTGGCATATCCGTCAGCACCAATCTTTTTAGCAAAGGCTGGAGAAATTGGGCCGCCACCCACAATAACCTTAAATTTATCACGAATCCCCTTATCAGCGAGGATATCTACCACTTCCTTCATCCCCGGCATCGTAGTAGTCATAAGAGTGGCAATACCAATAATATCTGCTCCGTATTCCTCTGCTTTACTTACAAATTCAGCTGGAGGAATATCCCGGCCCAAATCCAGCACCTCAAAGCCACCAGTTTCCATCATCAGCCGAACCAGATTTTTGCCGATATCATGGGTATCGCCCTCAACCACACCAATGACAACCTTGCCCTTCTTGGACACGTTTTCACTCTTTAAATGGGGCTTTAATACATCAATCCCCACATTCATAGCGTCAGAACACATCAACAGCTCCGGAACGAAATATTCTTCCTCATCAAATAGCTGGCCTGCTCTTTCCATTCCCTTTGCCAAACCGGAATCAATAGTTTCATAGGCATCAATTCCGTCTTCCAGGGACTGCTGTGCCAATTCCTCCACAGTATCCTCTTCCATTTCCACAACAGCATCGGCTATCTGCCTGAATAACTCTTCCTTTTCCATAGCTGTCAACCTCCTGCTCATAACTCACTTAATTTCATTACAGATATAACATACTTGTTTAGTATGTTATGCTATATTGGTATAGATATTACAACATACCATTATGGTATGTCAATGGTAAAAAATATTATTTTTTAAAAGATGCAATATTAGACACAAAAAGAACAAAAAAAGACACCGGATAATGATATTCCTCATTATCCAGTGCCTGGCACTATATCTTATTTCTGCTTTTCTTTTTTCTTTTTGTCTATAAGCTCAATGGCCAGCTCAGCGTTATGCATGGCCAAGCGGCGAAGCTCAGCGAATAAAAGCTCGTTTTTCTTACTGAAGGCGGCCTTGTCATTCCACTTGGAACGCACCTTTTTAACCAACTCGTCATACTTGACATTTTCCAGGTCTCCTACAGGACTTTCCCCTACAGATTCCAGGAAACGGTCAATTTTAGGGTCGTAGGAAACACCAATCATTGGCACTCCCATTACCGCCGCGAAAATCAATGCATGGAGACGGACGCCAATAAGGAGATCCATGTTGCCCACAATGGATAACAACTCCTTAGTGGTGTATTCCTTGTGAAGCACCACAGCATTGCAGCTGGTCATGGATGCCACCATTTCAGCACAGTGCACATCCTCTGGGTACTGCATTGGTAAAAATACAATTCGGGCGTCAAATTCCTGGGCAATCTGATCTGCTGCCCTGGCAATAACTGCCTTGTAATGGGTCCAGTCCTGCCATTCACGAACGGAAATACCCACCAACGGCTTGGCGCCATAAGCATTGTTTTCCTTCAGAATAGTCCTGCCGATATTTTTGTCCACAGGATGAATGGCGTGAACAGGGTCAGAGGTACACTCAATGGCAGGATGGCGAATCTTCATCTGGGCCAGCTCACCAAGGGAACCCCTGTCGCGAACCGTAATCTGCTTAATACCATTGCCCACAATACGCATAATCCAACGGGCCATGCGCCCCTGAATAGGGCCAATACCCTGAGCATACAGCATAACAGGAGTACGAAGAATCTCCGCCAGCACAATTATCATAAGATAATAATAAAGGCTGCGACGGGATGTAACATTCTGCAAAAGGCTGCCACCACCACTTATAAGGAGGTCTGCCTTGTACAGGGCACCTATAATGCTTCCAATATCCAGCCAACCAATGGAATTCACCTGATGGCGCTCCCTGGTATCAGCAGGATCAGCGGAAATAACCGTAATATTTAAATTTGGATCCAAATCCGACAATACTTCTACCATAGCTGCCAGCATTGCTTCATCGCCGGCATTTCTGGAACCGTAATACCCGGAAATTACAACATTACTCATGTCTGTTGTCATTCCTTATCTTTGCTTATTTTTTAGGACTCAGCTTTGGGGCAACGAACCTGCTCCAGAGCTGAATGAGAATCATACAGATAGCGCCCACGCCTGCTCCCAGCACAATGCCGCCAATACCACGGGCAAAGGACATAAATACAGGAGAACGCATGTGAGCGAAGGTCTCAACCATGGAGCCCTGACCGATGGTAGCCACCAGTACCAGAGCAAAGAGAACCATAGTCGGCCACTTACGTAACCAGCCCATTACAGCCAGCATAAATGCTGGATGACCAATGAGAAGCTCCTTGGAACGAGGACGGGCATACATGGCCTGCTCCAAAAATGCCCTGAACTTAAGCTCAGTGGCAGAAACAGGCATACCCATGGTATGACCGGAACGGGCCACAAATACCACGCCAGCAACCAAAACCAAAAAGAGAATCAGCAAGGACTTAACCTTCACAGGCATATCCAGCATCTTGCGGAACTGGTCCATAAAGCCCTCGGTATCGTCCATTTTGCCATCAAATACATCAAATCGCTGCAGGAAGGCAATGGCCACCAAAATAATTGGTAACACAAAGGTGAGCTTAATGCCACGGAAGATATTAACCTCCAACAGGTACTCCGTATCAGCGAGAGAACCGGAAAGATAGGAAGCCCCCACATATGACATGATACCACAAGTAAAGAGGGCAATCACGCCAGTGGCAATCATCTTTGGCAAGGATGCCTTTTCATCGGCACTCTTGGCCCGGAAGCGGTCCAGCTGCCAAATCACTGCAATGGCAGGGAACACATTGGCACTTAAGAGAGCCGCCACAACACGGATTTTATTGCCATGACCCATTATTACAGGGCCTGCAGCAGCAATAATACCAATAATCAAAAGTCCATAAATGTACTTTTTCTTAAGTCCTGGAATAACAAGGCAAAGATACAGCACACAGGCTGCAGCCACACCTATCATTACCAGAGCACGAAGCCAGCTGGCAGGATAGAAATGGTCAAACACACCCGCCTTGCCGATGGTATAGCCCTGGGCCTCCAGCTTATCCCTAACAGCGGAAAAATACGTCATATTAGTTTCCAGCAGGGTCATGCCAGGAGCTGGCTTGTCAAATATCTTAAGGAGATTGTAGCGGATGTTGCGCTCAGCATCTGTATTGGCCCAACGCTCCACACACTCACCGATCTTCATTTTTTTCTGCTCATCCTTCGGAATGGAATAGAGGCGGGCAGAATGATAATCGTTGGCCTTGGCAATATCCAGCATACCATCCTGGTGGAAGAACTGAAGCTGGGTTACACCTTCAATCATACCCAAAGTAAGGTCACGCTCTGCCATTTTTTTAGCAGTATATTCAGAGCAATCCGGAGCTCCCAGAGTCTGGGAACCAGAGAATACAATTCCAGAAACCTTGTAGTTGTCGATGCGCTTGAAGAAGGCATCCACATCGTCCTCGGTACACTTGTTATAGTTGGTTGGACGGGCCAAAACATAGAAGCCGCCTTTATTTACAGCTTCCATTTCATCAGTTGGCATGCCCAGATCCATCTTCTCAAAGGACTCAAATTGGGCCTTTACAGCAAGAACTGTAGTGCCCCCTACGTTGAGAGCTGTTACTCTGTCCTTGCCCAGACGGCGCACCAGATCTTCATGAACCTCCTTAAAGGTCTGCTCATGATGGCCAGTAACATAAATCTCAGTGCCCTTAATGGTGCCATCCTCCACCAGCTTACGCCAGTTAGGGTCAGTCATGGCCCCTGTATAATAGCTGGTGAGAACCTCACTGCCGTTTACAGCAGTGGTCTTGCCATTTACATTCAGCTTCTTAAAAGTGGTTTCATACACCGCCAAAGAAGTGATGCCAGCATCCTTGGCCTGCTTCATGACCTCTTCCACAGGTACTCCATCACATTCAGCCAGTGCCACCAAATCCTCATAATCCACAATAAGCTCAATGGAATTATTACGGACCTCCACCTGATGACGCTGAATGTTAATAAACAGTGAAGCAAAAAGGCCGATAATTATCAGCACTATTAATAATTTATTGTACGCAAACTGCTTCATCGCAATTTAACTCCTTATTTACCAGTTGTGTGACGGCTGGCCTTAATAATAACCCGGCCCTCCTGCATCTCCACATCATCCACCTCGGCCCGGACAGGCATTTTCCGCAAATCAAAGAGGAGAATATCCCCAAAGAAATTGCCCACCACAGCCTTGCCAAATACAGCATTTTTAATATCCAAATGGGTCATGTGGAAATAAACGCCACCATTTTCCTCAAATACAGTGCCTTCCAGGGTAAGGTCAGCAGTGCGTCCCAGCAGCTTTACAGTACCGGTGGCGGACAGCTTTTCCTTGTCCATGGTGGCAGTAATGTTATCAACCTTTTCCAGCTTGTCCTGTAAAAGCATCTGAAGGGACTCCTGGGAAATAATGCCAGTCATTTCCAGCTTGTCTGCAGACCTTACTGCAGAACCATCCCGGGCATCCAGCTTGGTAAGGTCACCGTTGACATTTTCCCCGTCAAGGGTCAGCTTATCAACGCGGACCTGTCCCACCATGGCATTATCAGCATCAATATGAATACTGTCCATGTGGCCTGCCAAAAGCATAAATCCCGCCATGCTGGAAACCTTTACATTTACATTGTCCGCCTTGGTGGCATCCTCAATACTGTGGGCAATGGAGCCCTGCACCACAAAGGGCAGAATCAGCTGGCAAAATACCAGCAGCACCACTATTGCCGCTATACCAAACTTTAATGCTTTGCTCACTTAAATCACCCTATCAAAGCTGATGGTTGGCCTTGGCCCGAAGGAAGGCCTCAATGAACATATCGATTTCACCATCCATAACTGCACCGGTGTTACCAGTTTCAGCATTGGTACGATGATCCTTAACCATGTTGTATGGATGGAATACATAGGAACGAATCTGGCTGCCCCACTCGATCTTCTGCTGATCACCCTCAAGAGCAGCGATTTCCTTTTCCTTCTTTTCCTCCTCCAGCTCAAAAAGCTTGGCCCGAAGCATCTTCAGACACTGCTCACGGTTCTGGAGCTGGGAGCGCTCATTCTGACACTGAACCACTATTCCCGTAGGCTCATGGGTCATACGAACAGCAGATGAAGTCTTATTGATGTGCTGACCACCGGCACCAGATGCGCGGTAGGTATCAACACGAACTTCATCCATATTAATCTTAACCTCTTCAGTGTCATCCAGCTCCGGCATAATATCACATGCACAGAAGGAGGTATGACGACGGGCTGCGGAATCGAATGGGGAAATACGCACCAGACGATGCACGCCCTTTTCAGACTTCAGGAAGCCGTATGCGTTGTGCCCCTTGATAAAGAGAGTAACGGACTTAACACCGGCCTCATCACCTGGAAGGAAGTCAGCAGTTTCCACAGTAAAGCCGTGACGCTCAGCATAACGGCCATACATTCTGAGGAGCATGCTGGTCCAGTCCTGGGCCTCAGTGCCGCCGGCACCTGCATGAAGGGTGAGAATAGCGTTGTTGGCATCGTACTTGCCGGAAAGCATAACCTCCAGCTGAAGTTCCTCCAAGGCCTTGTCAATCTCAGCCATATCGGCCTTGATATCCTCCTCCACGCTTTCATCCTTGTCATCCATGCCGATTTCCCACATTACCTGCACATCATCGTACTTGGCAACAAGAGCCTTGTATTTATCAACGCTGATCTTAACATCATTAAGCTCCTGGTTGATTTTCTGGGCACTTTCAGGATCATCCCAAAAAGTAGGCTCACCCATTTTATATTCCAATTCTGCAATTTTTTCTTCTTTATGAGCCACATCCAGAGCCTTTTCCATCTCGTTCAGTCGCTCCTGGAGTGCCGCAATACCTGGCTTCAAATCCTCCAGCATGTTCTCACATCCTATTTAAATTTTATTTCTTTAAGCAAGATAATCCCCTCCGCCACAAACCGCAGCAGAGGAGATTAAATCATATCATATATTTCTGCTAATAGCCAATTAATTATCACGACCGCAGCAATTTTTGTATTTCTTGCCACTGCCACATGGGCATGGGTCGTTACGGCCAATCTTCTCGCCCTTTACAACAGGCTGCTTTTTGGCTGGCTCCTGGTCCCCTTCCTCTGAGGAATGGGAGCTCTTGGCCTGGGCCAGGCGCTGCTTTGCCTGCTCCTCCATGGCACGCTGCTGCTCAGGAGTAATGATGTTTACGCGATACATCATGGTGGCAATATCAGTCTGAATGGCGTCAATCATGGACTGGAACATATCGTGGCCCTTGATCTTGTACTCAACCAGTGGGTTGCGCTGACCATAGGACAGGAGACCAATACCCTCACGGAGCATATCCATGTCATCAAGATGCTCCATCCAGTGATTATCAATAACACGAAGCATAACTATGCGCTCCAGCTCACGCATATTAGCCTCGCCAAACATCTTCTCGCGAAGCTCATAGGCCTCAGTAGCCAAATTCATGAGGGTTTCCTGAACCTCATCACGGCTCATTTCCTCCAGCTCCTCCAGCTTCAGCTTGCCAGCTGGGGCATAAATCTGCTCTGCATCCTTAATGAGATCCCCAAGGGTCCACTGCTCAGGATACAGCTTGGCATTGGCATACTGGTCCATTTCGGACTCGATGATCTGGCCAATCATATGCATGATGTGCTCCTTCAGGTCCTCACCCTTCAGCACCTGCTTACGCTCCTTGTAAATAACCTCACGCTGCTGGTTCATAACATCATCATATTCAAGGACATGCTTACGCATATCGAAGTTGCGGCCCTCTACCTTCTTCTGGGCATTCTCGATGGACTTGGTGATCATCTTATGCTCAATTGGGTCATCCTCGCCCATGCCAAGGCGGTCCATAATAGAGGAAATATTCTTGGCACCGAAGAGACGGAGAAGGTCATCCTCCAGGGACAGATAGAATCTGGAATTACCAGGGTCACCCTGACGGCCGGCACGACCACGGAGCTGGTTATCAATACGACGGGACTCGTGGCGCTCAGTACCTACGATAAAGAGACCACCAAGCTCTGGCACGCCCTCCCCCAGCTTAATATCAGTACCACGACCAGCCATGTTGGTGGCAATGGTAACTGCATCACGCTGACCAGCGTCAGCGATAATTTCTGCTTCCTTCTCATGGAACTTTGCATTCAGTACATTATGGGAAATGCCGCGTTTTCTTAAGATAGCACTGATTTCCTCAGACTGGGCAATGGAAGTAGTACCAATGAGAATTGGCTGACCAGTGGAATGAATCTTCTCCACATCATTGGCCACAGCCTTCAGCTTTGCACGACGGGTCTTGTAGATAACATCCGGGAAATCCACACGCTTAACCGGCATATTGGTTGGAACTACCACAACTGGAAGATTGTAAATCTTGATAAACTCGTCTTCCTCGGTCTTGGCAGTACCGGTCATGCCACCCAGCTTCTTGTACATACGGAAGTAGTTCTGGAAGGTAATGGAAGCCAGAGTCTGGGACTGACGGCGAACCTCCAGACCTTCTTTGGCCTCAATAGCCTGATGCAGGCCATCGGAATAACGGCGGCCCTCCATAAGACGGCCTGTGAATTCATCAACGATAACGATTTCGTCATCCTTAACCACATAATCACGGTCACGCTTCATAAGAGCCTTGGCACGAAGAGCAGCAGTGAAGCAGTGGGACATTTCAATGTTCTCGGAATCGTACATATTATTTACGCCCAAGAACTTCTCCACCTTGGAAACTGCACCCTCAGATGGAGCAACAGTCTTCTGCTTCTCATCCACGGTGTAGTCCTCACCGGCCTTCAGGACTTCAACAGCCTTGGCCATACGGGTATACATATCAGTAGACTTGGTACCGGCACCGGAAATAATCAGTGGGGTTCTGGCCTCATCGATAAGGATACTATCCACCTCATCAACGATGGCAAAGTTCAGTTCACGCTGTACCATCTGGTTAAGATCCACCACCATGTTGTCACGGAGGTAATCGAAACCATACTCGTTGTTGGTACCAAAGGTAATATCACAGCTGTATGCGAATTTACGCTCAGGGAAGTCCATATCATGCTTGATAAGACCTACGCTGAGGCCAAGGAAGTTATAAAGACGGCCCATCCACTCGCTATCGCGCTTTGCCAGATAGTCGTTGACGGTAACCATGTGAACGCCCTTGCCAGTCAGTGCATTAAGGTATACAGGCAGGGTTGCCACCAGGGTCTTACCTTCACCAGTACGCATCTCTGCAATCTTGCCCTCATGAAGGCAGATACCACCAATCATCTGAACATCGAAATGTCTCATGCCCAGTACACGGCGGGAAGCCTCACGAACTACGGCAAATGCCTCAGGAAGAATATCATCCAGGGTCTCGCCATTGGCAAGACGCTCCTTAAATTTCTCTGTATTTTTAACAAGGGAGGAGTCGCTAAGCTCGGTCAATTCTTCTTCATAAGAATTAATCTGGTCCACGATTGCTCTCATTCGTTTTATTTCTTTTTCATTATTGTCGCCTAAAAATCTCTTAAAGATGCCTAACAACAAAACTCACTCCTAACAAATTGGATATGTGCGCATAAAAACACCTTTTAACAGTTTATCAAACTATCCTATATAAGTCAAAAGAAAGGAACATATTTTATATATGTAAGAAAGCACATAAACGCACATTAAAAGGCCGCTGCCCGCACGACCTACGAGCAACGGCCCCACCTATTTTACCGATCCTACAACCGGCAAACATCTTTATTTATCTGTTATCGGACTCGATTAAGCCATACTTGCCATCGGAGCGGCGATAAACTACATTGACCTCCTCAGTATCAGCGTCACGGAATACGAAGAAATCGTGGTTCAGAAGGTTCATCTGCATAATAGCCTCTTGTACGTCCATAGGCTTAACAATAAACTTCTTACGCTTAACGATTGGATAATCGTCTTCCTCATCCTCTACACGAGCCTGAGCAGCATTTGCAGCGAATGCTTCATCCAACAGAGTGCCATCACGGAAGCGGCGCTGCATCTTGGTCTTATGCTTATGTATCTGGCGTTCCAGCTTTTCAATGACCAAGTCAATAGAGGCATACATGTCATGGGAGGCTTCCTCGCCCCGGAGGAGTACGCCCTGCACGGGAACGGTAACCTCAACGAGATGACGGTCCTTTAAGACGCTGAGCAATACAGAAATTTCGCCAACCGAATCGAAGTATCTGGTAATCTTGCCGATTCTCTTCTCCACATAATCTCTCAGGGCTGGGGTAATCTCTACATTTTTACCTCTGATAGTGAATGTTGTCATACTAACATCCCCTTTCCATTTTCTATGATTATAATATTCGCCATTATAAGGAAAAACCCTTTTATTTAATTACAAAATAAAATTCAGGGGATTTTGGGCACTTAAAAAGGTGTTCCGGAAGCACTTCCAGAACACCCTGTGATTTGCAGTATTTAAGAATTAGGCCTGCTTAACAACATTAGCTGCCTGAGGACCACGAGCACCTTCTACGATCTCGAACTCCACGGACTGACCCTCGTTGAGAGTCTTAAAGCCTTCATCTACGATTGCAGAGAAATGTACGAAAATATCGTCGCCACCTTCGCGCTCAATAAAACCGTAACCCTTTTCTGCACTGAACCACTTAACCTTACCTGTCATTTTTGAAACCTCCTAGAAATGCCCGGTTAAAAACCGTTAAAACTTACTTTTTCAATATATCACCTATAGTTGGCAGACGCAACTATTTAAGCAAGAAGAATTTAACCCCTAAGTAGGCTTTTTACATAAAAAAATTAATGGCTAATCCATATTATAAAATTAATATAGGTTTAACCATTAATTTTTGATTTTTTATATGTTTTTTGTAAGAATTTTTGCAAAATTCTTACAAAATCTTTGAGAAGAACAATTTGGTTCTTTCTTCCTTAGGATTATCGAAAACATCCTTTGGAGGTCCCTGCTCAATAATCTGGCCTTCATCCACAAAGAGGAGTCTGTCCCCCACCTCACGGGCAAAGCCCATCTCATGGGTAACAATGGCCATGGTCATTCCCTTGTCTGCCAGAGACTTCATAACATCCAGTACCTCTTTTACCATCTCAGGATCCAGTGCGGAGGTAGGCTCGTCAAAGAGCATTACCTTTGGCTTCATTGCCAGGGCTCTGGCTATGGCCACACGCTGCTGCTGACCACCGGAAAGCTGTGGAGGATACTCGTCAGCCTTATCCGCCAGTCCCACCTGGGTCAAAAGCTCCATGGCAGTCTTTTCAGCCTCTTCCTTGGAAATTTTACGCACCTTCATTGGGGCCAGGGTAATATTCTGCAGAACAGTCATATGAGGGAACAGATTAAAGCGCTGGAAAACCATGCCGATTTCCTCACGGGCCTTGTTAATATTGGCCTCACCGTTAAGCTCAATGCCGTCCACTACCACCTTGCCGGAGGTTGGCTCCTCCAACATATTCATGCAACGAAGAAGGGTACTTTTACCAGAGCCGGAGGGACCGATAATAACCACAACTTCCTTTGGATTAATATGTAAATTTATTCCTTTTAAAACTTCGTGATCCTTAAAGGATTTACGCAAATCTTTAATATCTATCATGATGTCTTCAACCTCTTCTCCATATATGCCACCAGACGGGAAATTGCCAGAGTCATTACCAGATAAATCACGGCAACGCTAAGCCAGATTTCCAGGGAGCCGTAGGTTCTGGCAATAATAAGCTGACCCCGACGGGTAAGCTCCTCAAAGCCGATAACGGAAACCAAGGAGGAATCCTTCAGCAGGGCAATAAACTCGTTGCCCAGAGGTGGAATAATATTCTTGAAGGCCTGAGGCACAATGATGTAGCGCATGGTCTGAACCCAGGTCATACCCAGTGAACGGCCCGCTTCCATCTGCCCCTTGTCAATGGCCTGAATACCGGCGCGGAAGATCTCTGCCACATAGGCACCGGAGTTAATACCGCAGGCAGTTATGGCTGCCACAAATGGGTCCACACGCTGATCCAGCATTAAAGGCAAAGCAAAATAAATCAGGAATATCTGCACCAAAAGAGGTGTCCCACGCAGGAAGTCAATATACACTGCTGCCAGCATGCGCAACGGTGTCACATGGGAAATGCGGGCAATACCCACAAACATACCGATAATCATACCCAGTCCCACTGACAGGGCCGTAATTTTAATAGTAATACCCGCACCCAGCAGAAGCAGTGGGAAGGATTGTATTACCAAGTCAAAATTAAAACTCATTTTAATTCCCCCGACCAATCTAAAAATATATTTTGCATAATCATGAAATAATTATACAGTATTTATGAATATTTTTCCATACTTGGTCAAAAATTTATTTTACTTTATCCCTACAAAAACGAAAAAGGCTGCCGCATATGATATGCAACCCATACGCAACAGCCTCTGTTATACCTTTAGTTATAACGCCATTGTTCAAATTTTTCTTTTGCAAAAAGAAAAATCTTCCAATTAGCGTTTCAACGAGGTGTCAGCTATCTTTTACCTCGTTATTTCTTGTCGCCAAACCACTTAGCGTAGATCTGGTCGTACTTGCCGTTATCCTTCAGCTTCTTCAGTGCCTCGTTGATCTTGGTCTGGAGCTCAGCATTGTTCTTGTTGATAGCCATTCCATAATCCTCGGAGGTCAAAAGCTCTGGCAGAACCTTTACATTGTCGTTCTTGGACTCAACAATGTATCTGTCATTTACAGGACGGTCGTTGATAACTGCATCAACGCCCTTGGCATTCAGCTCAATGAAGGTGTCTGCAGAGGAGTTCAGCTCCTTAACCTCAGCGCTGCCCAGCTTCTTTGCCTCAGTAGCGGAGGTGGTACCAATCTGAACTGCAATCTTCTTGCCCTTCAGATCCTGGAAGCCCTTGATGGAATCATTACCCTTGGCAACCATAATGGAAAGACCGGATTTATAATAAGGATCGGAGAAAAGAACCTTCTGCTTGCGCTCATCGTTGATGGTCATACCGGAAATAATAACATCAATGTTGCCTGCCTCCAGGGATGGAATCAGACCATCGAATGCTACATTGTTAATCTCAACCTTGTAACCCATTTCCTCACCGATAGCACGGATGAGATCCATATCGAAGCCCTCATAGGCACTAGGATCAGAACCCTGGAACTCAAATGGAGCGAAGTCAGCGTTGGTGCCAACCTTCAAAACCTTCTCACCATCAGCAGCCTTCTTGTCACTGCCACAACCTGCTACCATAGCCATAACAGCCATCAGGGCAGCCATGCAAAGCACTAAAATCTTCTTTGACATGTTTAAATTTCCTCCTTATGAATAAAAGTTAAACATTTTATGTACAAGAGAAGCCCGAAGAAATACATTCCCGGGCTTCTTCGCCATAACAAATTCAATTATAATTTAAGCGTTCTTTTTTGCCTGGAAGCAGTCACGGCAATAAACCGGACGATCGTTCTTTGGCTCAAATGGAACCTCAGTCTCCTTGCCGCACTCAGCGCATACTACAGTAAACATCTGACGCTGCTCTCTTGCGCCCTCACCATCACGGCTGCGGCGTCTCTTGTCGCGACAATCGCGGCAACGAACAGGCTTGTTCTCAAAGCCCTTCTCTGCATAAAATTCCTGCTCCCCTGCGCTAAAGATGAACTCTTTGCCACAGTCCTTACATGTTAAAGTCTCGTCTACAAAAGCCATTAAAAAAATCCCCCATAATTCTGATTTGACATCCCACTGTACTCTTATTATCTTACCTACTTCAGGTGGTCAAAGAGACATCCTTACCCGTCAAGTATATATGTAAAAAAGAAAAAAAGCAAGCTAAACTTTACAATAGCTATCCCAAATTTGCTTAAATTTATTCTCCATATCCGCCATGTATGTCTTATTGTCCATCAGAGGTGAAGTTCGTATCATTTTTGGCAAATCATGGTGCAATTCGTTCAATTTTTCCGCTTGACGACCAAGCTGCACTGCCTTGCTCACATAAGCCCTGTGTCCATCGCTAATAAGCTCCGGTAATCCAGCGGCCTTAAGAATGGTTTCCCCGTATCTGGAGCCATGGCTGTGTCCCTTAAGGGTAATGACTGGCACTCCCATATACAAGGCATCACAGGTGGTTAGGCCCCCGCAATAAGGAGAAGTATCCAACGCAATGTCTATATCCCGATACTGGGCCAGATAGTCCGGACTGAAAGGCCGCAGCTCCAGCTTTTCAGGGTTACCCCCAATACGACGGAACCGTTCCCGAATAATATCCTGTCCCGATTCCACACTGCAGGTCTTACTCTTGATTACCAGCTTGGAAGGAATACTTTCCAATATATTACGCCACATAAGCAGTGTTTCATCCGTAACCTTGGCAAAATTATTAAAGGAGCCATAGGTTACATAGCCATTTGTTTTAACCGGAGCATCATAGCCCTCTGCCTTCATGGTCCGCAATATCTCAGGAGAAAAGCACAGATGACAGCCCTCCAGTTTCATCAGCTTTTCCGTAAAATTAAGCTGGTCCGCCGCATCGGGACAACAGGTGGTATCCGTGAGAAAATAATCCACAGCACTAAGGCCGGTGGTATTAATGTACCCAATGCCGGAAATCTGCACAGGAGCAGGACGATATCCCAAAACAGGCAGGCAATTATTCTGACTGTGGCCGGACAGATCCACCAAAATATCAATTCGGTCATCAAAAATCTGCTTTGCCACATGACGACTGCTCTTGCCCTGCATATCACGCCACACATCCGGCATTTTCTTGAACCGTTGAGTAATGTGGTCAGCCTTGCCGGTGGAATAGGCGTATATCTTAAAATCATTGCGGTTGGCATCCCTTAACAGGGGAGTGAAAAAATATGCCGCCGCGTGCTGACGAAAGTCGGGAGAAACATACCCTATCCTCAGAGAATGATTTTTCCGCCGTTTCTCCTTATCATGAGGAAACTTAACTTCCGTTCTTAAAAGATGCTGATACTGTTTATGCTGCTCAAACTGATTCCTGCTGCCGCTGTCACGGTAGTTTGTCAAAAACAAGGCCTTGCTGTGGTACATGGCCTTTTTCTTAATATCCGACACAGTACGGCTGGCCTTAAAGGTGGCCGCTGCCGCCTTGTCGGCATAACCCGCCAACAGGCATGTATCCGCGTAAAAGCCATAGCCTCTTTCGATTATCTTATGGCTGATTTCACCCCAGATTCCCTTGCCTACGCTGGCATCAAATCGCTTGAAAAGCTGTTCATAGGCCTCCATGGCCTTATCGAGAATAAACTGAGCACCATAAAAAGCAGCCGTAGCAAAAAGTCCTCTCAGATTTGCCCTGAGGGCATTTTTCTGAGAGTCAAGGTGCCACAGCTGATTAAGTGCTGACTCGGCGGTTCCAAAGTCCCCCAGATAAACTGAAGCCTCTGCCACCAATGCCCAGCCCTCAGGATTATTCAGATTTTCATCCAAAAGTTCCCGACCACAGGCCCGCATATTGGAAAAGTTACCCTCATCCAAAAAGTTCTCCGCCTGCCTGGACCAGGAAAAATCCTTTTCAACCATGCCCAAGTTCTACACCATCCAAATAAAAATTCAAACAAGACGTTCATCAGAACATACTTACCCAACTATCAATATTCGCTAAAAATTAATAAAATCCTCTATCTATTTTACCAGATTATTTAGATTTCAGGGTCCAACTCCCCGCCGTATTCCTTCAAAAATATTTTCTGGAACTTTTTATAGGATGGATCCAGTGGTTTTTCCTTTGGACAATGAATACACCAAAAAGCCTCATCTTGCTGTGGTACCACCACCTGATAGCCGTGACGCCACATTTCCATGGACTGGGAAATTTCATAAAAGTGCCAGCCGGTGAACAAATCCTCCCGCCATGGCAAATCCACCTGGGTGGCAAACAGCAATCCGTCCACCGCTTCCACATCCACATAATCACCGTCAATATCCCGGCAGGTGCTGTCCACAACACTTTCCGCCTCACAGGCGTGAAGCACCCGTCCCACAGTGCGCAGGCCATCCCACCAAATACCGGTTTTAGGCAGCTTACGGGCCCCAATAACCCCCAGGGCCCCAATGGATTTATCCTTGAATATATTCAACAAATCCTCAATGAAATTCTTGTTGGCAATAAAGGTATCCTGATGGAGATAAACCTTGTATTTGGCATCTGTCTGGTTCATGCCCATGTTGTAGCCATGACACATGGACTTGGCTCCCCGAACAGGTATAAGCTCCACCTTAACTCCTTCGGGTACCTTTAAATTTTTAATATAGAGCTGGCACTCACTGTACCAATCTTCCTTATTGACACAGGTAATAAAGGCAATCCTTTTATCTGGAGGAATGTCTGATGAAGCGGAGCTCGCTGTCATTACCACCTTATTATGTTCCGCAGAAGGCTCTGCTTCCTTTTCTACGGTGCCACAATCTGCTGGCGGGATATATGGCACATCCACAGCCTTCAGGAAGGTATCTGCCCAGTCCCCATGGCCCATTTGCTGAAGCTGGGAAACAAAATATCCCACAAATTCTTTTCTATGGAAGATGGCCTGATTAACAAAATCTGCCACATATTCCGGGAATATCATGTTTTTCTCAAAAAGCTGCCACAGCTTTTCCGTATTTTCTGCCACATCAATGCCATATTCAATACGACGGAGGCGATTTGACAGCTCACGGCGGATTTCCTTTGTATATAGCTTCTTCAGGGTAATAATCTCCCCAATGGATTTGGTGGCCCGTACCAGCCAGGTTCGCACCTCTAAATCATTGGAATGATTTTCAAAGCCCATGGTTTCCAGCCTGCCAATAAAATCCTTATCCACCTTGGCTCCGTCATTCACCGGCAAAAAGTAGGCATCCTTATAAAATGAGGCCGCCAAAAGGGACAGCATTTCATCCCGTGTAAATACATGGGTGCACACATGATAAAAATGGCCTTCCATTAAATCCCGGATATTTTTCCAATAACGGGCATTGGTAAAGGTGGTCAAAAGATACCCTGTATCCTTTAAATAAAGTCCCAGTCCCGAGGCAATATCCTGGGGATTCCAGGCCTCCAAAAACAGCTCCTCACCTAAAACAATATCAAAGTATTCTTCCTCCAGAGGCAGCTTCTCAGCCAAATAATTTAAGGTAACCCAGTGAATATCCATGGCCTGGTACTCCTCATCAAGGGGCAAATCCTCATCTGTCGCCACCACAAAAAGCTCCGCCCGGGGCATCAGCGAGCGAAGCTTATGAATATATTCCACATTTTCAATGAGAAGAACCTTCAGAGGCTCCTCCGTTTCATGTATAAAATTAAGTAAGCAAAGTGCCTTTTCTTCAGTCATGTCTTCTACCTATTCCATTAAGCGGTGATACAGCTTTTCCACCTGGGCAGCATATCCCTCTTCGTCCATCAGAGGGGATTTCTCCACCATATCCCGCAGCTGGAAACGCAAATCGCAGAGAATCTCAGGGTTATTGCCCAATGCCGCAGCAATCTCCGCATATTCCTTGGCATTGTCCGCAGCCATATCCCCAAGGCCCACATTCATCAGCATACTGTAGCCAAAGCGCTGGCCACGACTTTCCCCATAAAGACTCACAACAGGAACTCCCATATACATGGCCTCAAAGGTGGTCATGCCACCGGTATAAGGGAAGGTATCAAGAGCTATATCCATATCCCCATATTGCTTGAGATAATCCTGGCTAAATGGGCGCAACTCAACCCGTTCCGGAGAAATACCGCATTTTTCCAGCCGTTTTGCCATATATTCCCGACCACTTTCGCTGTCAAATAGCTTATGCTTTAAGAGGAGCTTGCTCTGTGGTACCTTGTTTAAAATCTCACCCCAAAGGTGGAGCATATCATCTGTAACCTTGCTGAAATTATTAAAGCAACCGAAGGTTATGAAGCCATTTTTCTTCCAAGGAGTTTCCGTAACCTCTGGCATATTCTTAAACAAGTGGAAACAGAAATGGCTTCCCTTTACTGCCAAAAGCCGTTCCACATAGGCATCCTGTTTTTCGGAGGTACAGCAATACTCATCTCCCAGCACATAATCCACTGCCTCCATGCCGGTGCTGCCCACCCAGCCAATGGCTGACATCTGAATTTTGGCAGGCTTGTAGGCCAAAACAGGCAGCATATTATTCGAGGTATGTCCTCCCAAATCCACCAATATATCTATTTCATCAATATAAATCTGACGGGCGATTTTATCATGGCTCCAGCCATACACCTGGCGCCACACATCAGCCTTTTCACGAAATGCCTTGGTTACTGAGTCCTCTCCCTTATTGCCGCAGTAGCAGAAAATCTGGAATTCCTTGCCATTGGCCTTATCCACCAATGGCCACAGCAAAGAGGACACCGGATGCTGCTGATAATCACTGGAAAGATAGCCTATGCGGATGCGATGATGGTTCCAACGTTTCTCTGAAACGGTCCCCACATCCCCCTCGGACAGCAATGCATCATAGCCTGAATAAAGGACACGCCAAAACTCCCTGTCCGTATCCGGCAGGGATGCCGCCGCAAAGATGGCGTTACTGTATTCCACCAGTCGCTGGCGCCAATCATTTTCCGTCTCCACCGATTGCAGAAAGCTCTCCACAGCCTTATCTGCCCGGCCGATGGTATTGTAGGCCTGTCCCAGCAAGCTGTACACCGTCCCCCTTAAGTCCGGCTCATCCTCACAGCCACTTTCCTCCAGCTTTTCCAATATGAACAGCTCCCCCAGCACATCCTCAAGGGAGCGCTTTATATACGCCCCCAACAGCTGTGCCTTGGATACCTGGGAGCCCCCTGCATCCAGCAGGGTCCCCATGGCATTATCCGCCTCCTGGAACCGCCCCATTTTCCATAGGTCATGAATCTTAATATAAAGTTTCCAGCATTCCTTGCTCATTTCCGCCATAAAATTCACCCATCACAAAATGATTTCAAAACTAAACCGAAGCCACCAGCTTTCCGCAGGCCTCAGCCATTTCCCTCTCCACAACCTGTGCCAGTGCCTTGTTATCTGCGCTGACACTAAGGTAAATCTTAAGTTTTGGCTCGGTACCGCTAGGACGCACCACAAAGGAAATATTGTTTTCCAGCTTGATCTTCAGCACATTGGATTTAGGCAGTCCATTCAGTCCATGACTGTAGTCCTCCATCTGAAGCACCTTCCTGCTGGCAAACTCATCGTCTTCACCAATATGCTGACGGGTATGGTCCATAATTGCCTTCATTCTATCCATGCCCGTTGGTCCCTCAAACTTGTAACTATGAAGGGTATTCATGCAATAGCCGTATTTAGCATATAATTCTGCCAGCTTATCCAAAAGGGATATGCCCTGACTCTTGTAAAAGCTGAACATTTCGCAGATCATGTAGGCGCCATCTACGCCGTCCTTATCACGAACATAGCCCCCGGTGAGATAGCCATAGCTTTCCTCAAAGCCAAATACATATCTATTTTCTTCTCCATGGGACTCCAAAATTCCTATCTGTTCGCCAATAAATTTAAATCCAGTTAAAACATTTATGGTTTCAAGGCCATAATCCGCCGCAATTCTGTCCGCCATATCAATAGTAACAATGGTCTTTAAGAGAAGCGGTCTTTCCGGCATATTTCCATGCTTTTTACGCTGGGAGCAGATGTAATCCAATAAAAGCAGCCCCACCTCGTTGCCGCTAAGAAGCTGATAATCCCCGGCCTTATCCTTCACCGCAATACCCACACGGTCGCAGTCCGGATCCGTAGCCAGCATTAAATTCGCCCCGGTCTTTTGGCAATACTCAATGCCCAGGGCCAAAGCCTCTTTTATTTCTGGATTTGGATATGGACAAGTAGGGAAATTACCATCTGGATTTTTCTGCTCCTCCACCAAGGTAATATTGGTGTAGCCCTCCTCCTTTAAAATGCGGGTCACTGGCTCAAGGCCGGTGCCATTTAAAGGAGAATATACGATGGATACATTTTTGTCTATGGCATCACCATAAAGGACGGACTGATTTTTAACTTCCTGAAGGAAGCTGTCAAAAACCGCCTCATCTATATAAGTAATTCTCCGGGACTCCAAGCCCTTGTCAAAGGACTCAAAGGTAACCCCATCAAAAATATCTACGTTCTCAATTGCTTCCAGAATTTCAGACGCTGCCTTGGTGGTAATCTGACAACCATCATGGCCGTATACCTTATAGCCGTTGTACTGGGATGGATTGTGGGAAGCGGTTATCATAACTCCCGCACTGGTACCCAAATACCGCACAGCATAGGAAACTGTAGGCACTGGAAGAAGACGATTCCATATAAACACCTTCACACCATTGGCCGCAAACACTCCTGCCGCCACCTTGGCAAACAAATCGGAATTTATACGGGAATCGTAGCCTATGGCCACGCTGGCCTCATTGCCATACTCCTTGCGTAAATAAGCAGCCAAGCCCTGGCTTGCCTTGGATACGGTATGAATGTTCATGCGGTTGGTGCCGGCACCGATTACCCCGCGAAGGCCTCCTGTTCCAAAGGCCAGATTCTTGTAAAAGCTGTCCTCTATCTGAGCTTCATCATAATCCTTAAGCTCACTCTGTAAGCTCTCTTCAGCCCTCTCCAGCCAACGGGCATATTCTGCTTTGTAATCTCTTGTTGTCATTAAAATCTTCCTTTACACAACTGCCCAAGCAGCACACACAATTCCTTTTCCTCAAATACCACATAATCTGCCACAGCCACAGCAGCCGGAGCCGGAGTATGGGTAAGTCCGGAAGCAATCGCCACATCTGCCATGCGCATAGCTTCTACGTCATTGTTGCCATCCCCGACAAAAACGACCCTATGGCCCTCTGCTTTGTACCGCTGCACCAAATCTTCCTTCTTTAAAATTTCAACAATCCTTGCAACCTGATTATTTTCCGTTTCTCCCAAGGAACAAAAGCATTCACAGCCAATTTTCTTAGCCAAACCTTCTATCCAGCAGTTCAGATTCCCTGTGGCAATACTGCACATATCCACATTGCTTTGAATAAAGCTCACCAGAGCATCATAAACCTCCACCTGGCTCAGCAACTGATTTATTTTACTGACAGGCAGCTTGCCCAAAATATTTACTCGGTGAATAAAGGATTCAATAAAGGGCACCTCACCAGCCACTGTAGCCCGGGTCAATTCTTCAATTTCTTCCTCAACCTCAAAATGCCTTGCAATAAGCGGCAAGGTTTCTTCCTTGGTAATCGTACCGTCCAAATCAAAAATGAATTTTGTCATTAATACCTCAACTAAAATAATGGTATCATTTACTTTTTCTTAACTAGCTCTGCCTCTGCTGTTTCCAACGCCTTGGCGATAGTCACATCCATATCGTAATAGGAATATGTACCCAGGCGTCCGCCAAATACTACATTAGTCAGCTTAGCTGCCTCTTCCTTATAACGGGCGTATAATACACTGTTCTTCTCATCATTAACAGGATAATAAGGCTCATCACCCTTTTTCCATTCAGAGGAATATTCCCGTGAAATAACGGTTTTTGGCAAATCATTGCCATTTTCATCCTTGCCAAACTCGAACCACTTGTGCTCAATAATTCTGGTCCAGGGGGTCTCCCTATCGGTGTAATTCACCGCCGCATTGCCCTGAAAGCTCGGCTTATTAAGTAGCTCATTTTCAAAACGAACAGAACGATACTCCAAGGTTCCCAGCTTGTAATCGAAAAATTCATCTATTGGACCTGTATAAATAATCTTTTCAGCCACCTGCTCATAGTCGGAGCGATGCCTCAGATAATCCACTCTAAGACGCACCTCAATTCCATCAAGAAGATTTTCTATGAGCTTAGTATAGCCACCCATAGGAATCCCCTGATAAATAGCATTGAAATAATTATTGTCATAGGTGTATCGCACTGGAAGGCGCTTAATTATAAAAGTGGGCAAATCCTTACAATCACGCCCCCACTGCTTTTCCGTATAACCTTTAATGAGCTTTTCAAAAATATCACGGCCCACCAGGGAAATGGCCTGTTCCTCCAGATTTTTAGGCTCACCCTTTATCTCCTGACGCTGCTCAGCAATTTTTGCCGCCGCTTCCTCAGGAGTCACCACACCCCACATTTTATTGAAGGTGTACATATTAAAAGGCAGAGAATAAATCTCTCCCTTGTAGTTAGCCACCGGAGAATTGGTGAAGCGGTTAAACTCCCCAAATTTTGTTATATACTGCCAAACCTTTTTATCATTGGTGTGAAAAATATGGGCGCCGTACTTATGGACATTGATGCCCTCCACCTTTTCCGTGTAGACATTGCCCCCAATATGATCCCGCCGATCGATAACCAATACCCTTTTCCCTGCTGCCCTGGCCTGCTGGGCAAACACGGCCCCAAAAAGGCCAGAGCCTACTATTAAATAATCGTATTTCATAAGATAATCCCTTCTATATACCGACTGATACCCGCACCTTCACTTTTATGGTCCACACAAAAATGCTCCCATATAATATCTTGTTATATGGTGTTTGCCGAAATAAAAACTGGTTGCAAATCAACCATTTTCTTTTCTTCAAACATATATTTTTTCTTTCATCCAGTTCACCACACAATGTCTAGCTCCATTATAACGCCATTGTTCAAATTTTTCTTCTTTAGAAGAAAAATCTTCCAATTAGCGTTTCAACTTCGCCAAATACCTTACCCAAATCATACTAGTTAAGGTATTCGACATTTTGAGGATTACGGCTAAACTAAAATAGCAATCTATCCCACATAATATCTATACTAAAGGACAAATTTAATTTAAAGCCACAAATGCCTTGCCTTGTAGAATTCTATCATCCTCTGGCGTACTCCTGCAAAAGATCAAAGGCATATGGTCATATACGGCGGTATACAAATTATTCCATCATTAACTATCAGGTTTCTTGGATGAATAACATAGCATTCGCCTATCCGTTTTTGATATTTTTCTCTAAAACGTTTCAAAGAATTCGCCTGATACCTTTTTCCTGACTTTACCTCAATAGGATATATTTTATACTTCATTTTGCTATTATTCGAAATAATGAAATCTATTTCCATATCATTTCTGTGCTTTTCATTAGAATAATGGGTGTAAAAATATAATTTATGACCATTAGCCGTAAGCATTTGCGCTATAGCATTTTCATAAAGCATGCCCGAATTAATTGAAAGCTTGTCATTTAGAATCTGATTATATACCTCATCTTCAAGAAGCTCATTTTCATTAAATGCATGGCTTAGCAAAAGGCCTGTATCTCCCATGTAGCATTTTACATATGTACGAACCTCATTAATTGCCAACCCAACATTAGGATCGCTGCACAAAAAACATTCATTGGAAATCATAGAATCAGACAGCCAAAAAAAAGTGTCACTATACTGCTCTGCATAACTTCCCTCAACTATATTCTTGAATACCACTCGTTTTTCATGCTGCGATAAAAGGCCTGGTATCTGGTCGAAAATTGCCAACACTTTACTTCGGTATGCAGATTTAATTTTCATAATATCGTTACGGTATAGTTTTAAAATATCTCTTTTTTCAATGTCCGCCGCAGTAAAATCTTTGCCTTGTGACACAAAAAGAACCACTGGCTTTGGCATTCCACCAATTAGAAGATATTGTTTAAATAGAAGCATCGCCTTGTTGTGCATTCCCCTATCCAGTGGCACCCTTTGTTCAAAACAAGTCCTTATGTACTGAATTAATGGTTCCTCACCTAATGCCCAGGCAAATTCCTCCAAATCCAAAGGATACATTTTTATGCTTCTTTCCTCGGACGGAATTACTATATCCTTAACATTTTCCTTTACGGAAATTAATGATCCCGTTTCAATATAATCATATCTGCCATCAGCCACCAAATATTTAATTGCCGCCCTAGCTTGCGGAAACATTTGAACTTCATCAAAAATAAACAATGTATCACGATTATGTAATTTTACTCCAAAATGCGTGGAAAGCATCATAAACAGTGTATCCAAATCGCTCAAATACTTATTAAAATATCCCTCTACCGTTTTATCCTGCTTGGCAAAATCAATAAGCACATAGCTACTATATTCATTTTTGCCAAATTCTTCACATATTGTCGACTTCCCTATTCGCCTGGCACCTTCAATCAGTATTGCCTTTGTGCCTCTGGTCTCTTTCTTCCAAGTCAGCAATTTTTCATATATTTTCCGCTTTAAAACCATGCTCTCCTCCAATTATACGCATATAATTGAACTATCATTTCTTTGATTATACGCAGTTTATCACGTTATTTGATTATACGCAAGTATATAATCCATATAATAACTTATTATACATACGTAAATATCATAGTGTGTCCATGCTGGGCGCACCACGAACAGCGGAGAGCGCAGATGCCCCCCGCTGTTTCAATGAGCCACTGGTTAGACCTTAGCTGGTTATTTACCCAAAAATCTCCCATATTCTTCCCTACAGAAGACATGACGATAACCTGCGGAATAACCGCCTTTTTCACCTTTACCTACAGACAGTTTAAAACCGGATTTGCCTTCAAACAGCATTACACAGTCAGAACCACCGAATAAGAAATAGCCCAGCTCGTCCCCTTTTTTCACTTTTGTCCCAGGCTTTATCGTTTCAACAAAATTAACACTGGAAACCTGCCCCATCCCCACTGGAATAACGGCCACCATTCCATAGTCTGTCTTTATAAGAACACAGCCTCTTGTTTCCACACTTTGCCATGAAAGGGAATTTGATTCCAAAACATACAACTCTTTATTCTTGTCCCAATAAACAATTCCTCCAACCGCATTGGCATAAGGAATTTTATATACTGCTTCAACGACTCCGGACACAGGGAAATGATATCTGTGATAATCATCATAATTTAGATATGTATGTGTCAATATTCCGTTGTGAAATAATGTCGCGTACTCAGCTCCCGGCTCCCCCAGCAGCTGTTCAACAGATACAAAAGTGGAATCCTTAATTATTACACCGTCTTCCCTTTTAATAGGATCGGCATAGAACCTTCCGGATTCATCGATATTCCACACGCCCTGGGGAAGGGAATCCGCAGGTGAAACAACAACCCTATCGTCGTTAGATTCGGCAATCGGACGGGCATTTCCATTTGACAGCTTTCTGGAGAAAAATTCGTTGAATGAATGCCAGTTATCCGGTGATTCATACCAACCCTTATCAAGATTCCAGGATGGATCCCGAAGAAGCATATCCAAGTACTCCTGTTTCCACGATGCTTCTGAATCCAGGAAATCCCGCCATGTATTGTTGTACTCTGTCAACCACGTGTATATTGGTTCAAGGTATTCTACAGACGGATAGAACAGGCCTTTATCCTTAAGCTCTTCCAGTGGTTGATCCAAAAGCCAGTACACATAGAGGATGCTCTGATCACATTTCGTGGAAAAGCTTCCGTATCGTTCCTCCGGCATGATATTCCAAGGCATACAGGTTACTGTATAGTCCAGAAAACCATAGAGTTCATTCAAAGATTGCACTGGATTGGTTTTCCTGTCCGGATTGATAATTGATGACTGTTTAATAGACTTTTCCACCAATATTCGTATATCAGGATTGTTAATCATTAACTCCCTGAAGCTTGTGGAAGCCTTTGGACGCCCTACAGCCGTAGAAATACCTGCTGGCTGTTCAGCTTGCGCAGCTATAGCCTCGCTTATCCACAGCGTACTCATTGCCAGCAATAAAGCGCAAAACCATATTGCCACAAAGCTTTTCCTTTTCATAATAGAATCCTCCTCATGTAATCTTGCGACATCTCTTTAACACTCCGGTTTTCTCAGTTTTTCATAATTATTATATGATTATCTAATGTCTGCTCAATTATACCTTGTCCTATACAATTCTATTATCCCACAGCGTAATCCTGCAAAAACAGGATATTTCTTTCCATCTGCGCCGAATTTCGAGCAAAAGAAAACTGCTGCACATTCGTACAGCAGCACTAAGACTATTCCTTTAACTATCGACTTATTCTTCCGTTCTAAAATTCAATTTTCGCATATAGTCGCTTGCACCATAAAGGACTCTATCAACAAGTATTTCATTTTTATCTAAGCGGTAAAATGCAATGTAGACCTTATATGTAACAAAATAATACCCCGTAAAGCCATTTTCATAATATAGTGGAGAGCCGGACTTTGGATAGTCCGCCTTTGCTTCAATTTTTTCTATAAACTCATCCATATATTTTTGAGTTATCGCAAAATCATTTGATGCGTCAAGCACCTCTCTCCATACACGGTCGAGATCGCGGAGCGCAGTTGGTGAATATTTTATAATATGTTTCATGGACGCTTACCACGGAAATATGCTCGTACATCTTCAGAGGAAATATATCCTTCTTCCTCTCCAGAGCATCGCCCTTCATTTAATTCACACATGAGCCTTAGCATGGCCTTGGTTTTTTCGAATTCTTCATCTTCTGCTATATCGCGAATTGTATATCTCCCCCGACCGTTTACGGTCAAATGTACCGGAGAGCCAACAGAGACTTTATCCAATATTGTATTATAATTGCGCAAATCTGAAACTGGACTGATATTAGCCATATACTCACACCCTCTATTTTTTCTTTAATAGTATCATTCGTGACTATTTTACGCAATATTTTAAGAAAAATTATTCGACTTAAAGAAAACTGTGCCATGAGGTAGGACGCTCAATATGAACAATAATACTTTCACCGTTTGCAAAGGACGAAGTTATGTCAATTATACCGACTCAATATGCTCAGACAAAGCTTTAAAAAAGTCTTCACTCCATAATTTGAGTTTCTCATCAGCCTTAATAAATTTTCTTACATCCTGTCTAGCCTGCTCATAATCAACAGAAGCAAATCGTTCTGCCAGCATTCCCTTCAATACCTGCAGCGTTAATGTATCATTACTATCCCAATGCCCTGTCTGTTCCATTCTTTTCTGCAAATGATATAGATTCACCTTTATTCTATTAGTTATATACCATACAAAATCATAAAAGTCGCGCCCCTTTACCCTATTTTTCCAATTTCTGCACAGAACTGCGTGCAGTTTCCCAGCGAATAGAGAAGGCGAATCATATAAACGCACCATAAAAGGAACCGGACGGAGACCATATTTATTTTCATATGTAGCCCCTTCTGGAGGATTGGTGTCTATCTCAACTTTAATCTTAACCTGCTCATGTGGGTCTATCCCTGGGAATCTCCGTTCTTCCCTATCCCATATTGTGACCAATTGAATCAGGGTTTCACCTTTTATAAACGCAGACTGCACATCAGATTGTCTTGACTTAATCTTCTCAGATACCGACATTTCCAAGCCATGGCTGGCCAAAGCTTCCTCCATGTAAGAAAGATACTTCTCCAAAGAAAAGCTTGGATCTGCCTCAGATAATGAAAAATCCATATCCTCCGAAAAACGATCCAATCCATAAAAAATTCTAAGGGCAGTACCTCCATAGAAAGCAGCCTTTTGAAAGAAATCACTCCGACTCAGCCCATAAAGTGCTATCTCCTGAACGATCTCCTTTAAGGCATTACGATAATCTTCAGCAGTCTGTGGATTATATAACTTCATGTACTCGTCTAAAAGTGTATCCACCGATTCAACACCTCTTCTCCAGTAGTTCAGACAACAACTTCAAATTCCGCCGCCTATATCTTGGAACCAAATACTGCATATCCTGATAATTTAGCTTCCTGAAAATCTCCTCATCAATACGCAAATCTTCAAACAACATGTCCTCTAAAGCCTTTTTACTGTACACCGGAGGTTGGATATAAAGCATATCACATATAGCCTTCTCTGGGGATGCTATAGCATAAAATATTCCATTCTCCTCTGCCAAGCGGACTCCCAGAGGATATGCTGCTGCCGGTATATCCCGATATTCAAAAACGCCAAAATCATTTTTATATGTCTTGGAACGGTTCTTTTTAAAAGTGGCAGAGGTACAGGCATAAACCCGCTCAGGAATCAATCCATATCTGGACAATGCTGTCTCAAAAGAAATATAGGAAGGACCATATATGACCCCCGCCAATAAATATGAAGAAATATTCCGTGTGGTAGCATATAGTCCACGGCGTAAACGAAAAAGACTCCCCTCCTGAACCATTCGCTTGATTTTCATATCAGGATTGGCATACTTGGAAAGGGAATCTAATAATTCAGATGTTGTTCTAAACATAACGATTTCCTCCATTAACTACAATTATATGATAGTTAGTGGAGGAAATCAATTTAAAATCTTTGCTAGTTTACTGCAACAAACTCAATACATTGTTGCTATTTTGGTTGGACTGGCTCACTTCTATATCTTTCAGGATTATTCAATTCAGCTTTTCTTTCAAATCATCAATGCAACCTCGGGGCAGAGTTACATACCTATCCAATTCTCGAAAGCATTGAATAACACGAGGAATCTGTTTGGTAGAGTAACGCATGGCCTGCATCTTGTAAAATTGCTGATTACTAAATGTGGCCAACTTACGGATACGATTAAGTGTTCTAGGCTTTACAGAATTCTTGGGAATATAGATACAATCCGCTAAAACTATGAACAAGGGCTCACTTACATCCGATTTCTCCAGAGCCAATGCCATTTTCTTTTCCCACGGTTTACTTATCTCTCCACCTTCATCTCCAACATCAGCCTTAGTGAATACGGCTTGCTGACTGCTCCATTCTTGAATTTTACTTTCCACAAAATCCATAGACAGGCATTTACAGTTAGATAAATATTCCCATTGATCAGGCAACACATTCCATTCATCATCCACAAAGACGGAATTTCCCTGTTTTCTGGGAATCCCCTGTAATGGCAGAGCTATAAGATTGCCCATTCCACCTGCCGGCATTTCGTCCTGATTAGGCATCATGCGATCAAAGGTATTAAAATCCTTTTGATTTACTGACTCTGCGCCTTTGTTAATAAGCAAAGCCCCAAAATTACGGGCAATCTTGGCAGGTACTTTCTCTTCGAAAAAAATCCAAACATGGGCGCCTTTACCGGAGCGTGAACGCTCTAATGCCGTATCTATCCCATTATTTTTGCATACTTCTCTTAAACTTTTGGCTTCTTCCTGCCAATTAATATGGGAACCATCATGATCATCAAAATCAAATACCAAAAACTTGCATGAAGAATCTTCTAAAAGGGCATAGGTCCCCGCAACGAAAATTTTTCCGCGTTCGTCCCGCCCAACTAAATGTTTATATGCAGTATATTTTCCCTTTTCGATATCTTGAGGGACATCTTGAGGGACATAATAATTCAAATTATACAAAATTTAAACATATGCATCGCGATGTTGATTTAATCGCTCTAGAAATCTTCTAACCCATACAATATCAGGCTATTATCTTTTTTAGCTATTCTCTTAACCTCGGAGGTAAAGCCAGACTTGGAATAGAGCACATATACTTTATTATCTATCGCTGGAAACAGTTGCTGGCCTTTACAGACCAGATTGTCCAATATGGTCTTATCCACCTTTTCGTTACGCCACTTACATTCCCCAATGTATGCCCCATCCTTGCCAGCAGCAAACAAATCTATTTCTTCCTGCCGACGCATTACCGGATTATTTCCCCACCATCGTCCTATATGGCTAAACCTAAATGGCAGTCTATGTTCTTTAAGCTCCCTTAAAAAATGCTGATGGCATACCAATTCAAAGCCCTGGCCATAATTCTTTGGCAATTCCGGCAATATTTCTTCATTAAAGATATCATCTACCATGCCTAATTCGAGCTCTGAAGTATTCGGAAATACGAATCGATACCAAAACTTAAAAAATGCATCTTGAATTCTATATATCCCCCGCCTGCTGGATTTTGGCTCGCCCACAGGGATTTCCCGTTCAACCAACAGAAGCTCCATCAAAGTCTTCAGATATTTTGAACAATGATCAGATGGCAGCTTTGATTTCCCAACAATATTATTTAAGGTCGTAGCACCAGTGGCAATGGCCTCAATTATGGCATTATAATTCATTGGCTCCCGCAGTTCCTGCTTCAGCAGATTTTTAGGTTCCTCATAAAGATATGAATACTTTCTCAATATCTTCCCTTTTATATTATCTTCCAGTGAATCATTATCATCAAATTGGCTCAGGTATAGAGGAATCCCCCCCAGCATGCAATAGGCCTGTATCTGCTTCTCAATATCATATTTAGGAAAGAATTCCCTGCTGTCAAAAAAGGAAAAAGGCTCAAGCTTTATCTGAGCTGTACGTCGTCCATATAAAGGACTGTTATATCCCAATACTTCCTTCTCCATAAAGCTGACCTGGGAGCCGCAAAGAATAAAAAACAGCTTTGTGTTCTTCAAATAATGATCAATCACATTTTGCAAAACGGATTTTATTTCCTTGTCAGCCTTTGCCAAATATGGAAACTCATCTATAACAAGGACCAGCCGTCTGTCCCTGGTTTCCTTAGCTATGAACTGAAAAACGCTCTGCCAGCTATCCAGCGTGCCTATGCTGGGAGCATTAAGTGACTGATACATTCTGTTACAAAATTCCTCCCGCATGGAATCAGAATTATTCTCCGTAGCAGCGAAAAAAAGGGCTTCTTTGCCCTTTACAAATTCCGAAATAAGGGTAGTCTTCCCTACCCGACGACGGCCATATATTATTACGCACTGAAACTTATCCGTAGAATAAAGATTATCCAGTTCCGCCAATTCTTCCTGCCTGCCAATGAACATCATATATTCCTCCGGTAAGGTAATTTAGATTAAGATACTTTAGATTACTTTAATTATACAACTGTTTAAGCAACATACACAACTCTTTTTCCTCAAACACCACATAATCTGCCACAGCCACAGCAGCTGGAGCCGGGGTATGGGTAAGCCCTGAAGCGATAGCCACATCTTCTAAGCGCATAGCCTCCACATCATTGTTGCCATCCCCGACAAAAATGACCCTATACCCCTCTTCCTTATATTGCTGCACCAAGTCTTCTTTCTTTAATATTTCAACAATCCGCACAACCTGGTCATTTCCCGTTTCGCCCAAGGAGCAAAAGCACTCGCAGCCAATTTTCTTCACCAGTTCTTCTATCCAGCAGTTCAGATTCCCTGTGGCAATGCTGCACATATCCACATTGCTTTGAATAAAACTCATCAGATCATCATAAACATCCACCTGGCTCAGCAGCTGCTTTATTTTACTGACAGGAAGCTTCCCCAAAATATTCACTCTCTGAATAAAGGATTCAACAAAGGGTACTTCGCCTGCCACTGTGGCTCTGGTCAATTCTTCTATTTCTTCCTCAACCTTAAAATGCCTAGCTATAAGCGGCAAGGTTTCCTCTTTGGTAATAGTACCATCCAAATCAAAAACAAACTTCGTCATTAGTACCTCGAATTTAATATTCGTTATCAAGTTTCAATAAATTACTCATTCCCAAAACACGTTTCCCCATTATAATGGCTGTATCATCAAATTATATGTTCTTGCCTGCTTTTATAAATATCTGGTATGCTTCCAAGTCTTGCCTGGAAATCGCTGCATCTGGCAGTGATATTAGCGAGTCAATAAAATATTCCATTTTTCCGGCAAAAGCAATTTGTTATATTCACAAACTTCAATTTTGAATCCTGCTTCCTTGAACATTCTAACCACAGAATCACGAGTGAAAAAACGAAGGTGAGTCCTGTCCAGCAAACCTGCATCCTCATAATTCCATCTGCCATTCAGTAAATTGTATATGTTGGACACATGGGCAACATTTGGAATACTAACAATAAATTTGCCATTGGGTTTTAAAGTCTTTGCTATATTTCTTACTGCTTCCCATGGATCCTTAAGATGCTCAATCAAATCTCCAGCAATAACATAATCAAATTTTTCCTTCAATGCATCAAAATTAATTTTCTCAACATCCATCACTGAAACGTCGCCATAAATTTTAGCTATTTCCGCAGCCGATGCGTCCAATTCTACGCCTGTAAGCTGCGCACTACGGTTTAGCCACTTTATATACATCAGATTGCCACCAAGAGCACATCCTAATTCAAATATTGAAATTCCTGGACGTTGTATATCCATATGCTTAAGCAGTTCATGCCGTACTGCAGCGGAATATGACAAATCAAATCCCCATTTATCTTTAAATTTACCTTCCTCTACTTCTTTTTTATCCATAGAAAATAGCTCATGACCATCCACATTCGCTTCATGATGAACATAAACATTTGTTGTGCAAAGCCAATAGCCAGCCTTACTGAGTCTAAAAGATAAATCTACGCCCTCGTACCCTGCACAATCAAAACGCTCGTCAAACCCGCCGACTTCATCAAAGCAGTCCGCTCTCACCATCATGCAAAAACTTTCCAGGAACAAACACGCATCAACAAAAATATCTTTACCATAATTCGTGAAATTTGATGCAAAACTCAGCATTTCATTAATCGTTTGATAATTATTTTTATTTACATTCTGTTTTTTATGTATACTATGATTTGTAAAAGGGCCCGCTGCAGCAACGCCATCAATTTTTACAGTTTCCAATAATGCCGGTACTACCTCTTTGGAACACATCACATCATCATGCAAAAAAAGCAAAAAATCCCCCTGAGCTTTTTTTCTCCCCTTGTTAAATGATTTTGCCAATCCCCAGGTGTTTTTCCCATTCACTACTACAATATCAGGTTGTGTTTCCAGCCACTCTTTTGTCCCACCGGTAGATTCATTATCCACAATAATAATTTCACAAGGTGGAAGATCGTGCATACGAAGCACAGCAATACATTGCCGAAGATATGAAATACTCTTATAGGCAGGTATTATAATACTTATCTGTGACAAAAGACTCTCCCCTTTCAAAAGGCCATAACGACTATGGTTCTATATATTACGCTCTTGTGAATCCCACCAAACACCCATAGAAAGTATTTTTTTCGCTCTAATTTTACGACAATTTAGACAAGTAAAATATCCTGTTCAGACACATGCCTCAGTTGCGCTACTAACTGTTTTTGCACTTCATCCTGTTTTTCCATAGCAAAAAATTTCATAATACGCTTTTCCCCATAAAGAAACTCTGCATCAGCCGAAGTAATAATCTCTATGTCCGTCCCCTCTGTAACAGGCAAATAACAGCGCTCCTTACGAACAACAATACCAGAAACAGTATTCTGAGGATTGGCCAATTTATCATCTACAAGAAATTTTACACGAAACTCACTAGGGGTAGTTGCCAACACTTGAGCCATTTTTATCCCTGTACCAGCCCCATCATTGACCACTGCACTCCACTGTGGAATTACATCCTCATTTATCTGAAAGGTATCAACCAGTTCCTGTCTAAAACGTGGAAAATCATCTCTTATTCGCTGACGATAGGCATACTGCTCCCTATAAGCAGAATCATAATTAGACAGTGCGTCATCAATGCTTGCCAGAATCGTCTCAATTTCATTATCAGAGCACTTGAATTTATCAGGAATATTAATATCAATATCATTAGCCGCAGCACCGCGTCGTCCTGTAATTACCACACAATCCGACATAGCAGCTTCCCGCGGAATCCGATCCTTGCCTGGGTGATTGCCAAAATCTATATATACCTTGGCACGCATCAAAAGATTATGTACTTCCTGCGGAGTCATATTTTGGATTGGTTGCCAGCAAATTTCAGGGCGTGCAACCATCAATTTTTGAGTAGTTTCGATGCCTTTCTTAGGATTATAAACAACAATATCTTCCTTGGGGATATTATTCCCCACAGTATCCATAATAAATTCCTGAGAAAGATAATCCTCTACAAAAGCAATATTTTCTTCCTTTATACCGTTAAGTTTCAAAAACAACCGGGCATACTCTGATTGCACAAAATGTGTAATCTCATTTGCGTACTGGGAAAACCAAAAGAATTGTTGCAAAGGATATTTTTTTATATCATCTTCATCAAGGGACGAAACATATCCTTTAAAAGAATTTAAAAAATTATCAACGCTTAACCACCATATTACTTTTTGGATTTGGGATACTTTTGACAAAATATTTGTCATAGTTTCAGGAACGATAAAAATATTATGGTTATTGTCATGAATATCATTAGTACATTGTAAATGATATTTTTTATAAGCCTTCGTCTCCGGAGGATCTGCTGTATCACCCAAATATACCAATCGGGTCTTACATCCAAGACCAAGCAGCTGACTGACCATTTGATGTAATAGCTCCACCCCTCCTGTATAATAATATGCAGGTGCCAAAACATAAACAATCGTATCATCATATATATTCATAAAAATAATCCCCCTAGGCTAATTCTCTAATACTTATTATATCAAAATCGAACCATAATAAAATGCCGCAGTTTGATTTTATCACGACTGCGGCATTATATATCTAAAAATTTATTGTAACAAACTCAGTACATCCTGGGAATTTCTGTTGGCCTGAGCCAGCATAGCTTGAGATGCCTGTCCTAAAATATTATTCGTCACATAATCGGTGTAGCTTTTAGCCACATCCGTATCCCGCATTACTGAAACAGTACCAGTTTCATTCTCTGAACGGGTAGTCAAATTATCCATGGTAAAGTTCATTCTTGCCGACTCAGCCCCCAATGTAGTATTGGCGTTCAACAAGAATTTGATAGCCTGATCAACCTGGGTAAGGAAAACATTAGCCTTCTCCATGGTAGAAACGCAAGTAGCCACATCCAACTTTTTGATTTTCACCGGGTACTGCCATATCTCCTCACCCCATCGCTGCTTTTTCTCAGCATCCGTGAGCAAATCATAGCCCTTAGGCCATTCGTCTTCCTTCGGCCAATCACCAGGAGTAATATCTGTATCCCATCTATCCCCTGGGTAAGGAAACAAAGCATCCAAGGTCGTCGTCGGCAACTTAACATTGGTAAACTGAGCACTGGTTACATCCGTCTGCAATGCCTTTAACTGATGAGGCTGATAATAATCCTCCTCCACCATTTCACCACGAATACCGTTCATAAATGTTATACTAGGCCCACTTTTTGAAATCGTAAACTTACCAGTAGAAGCATAATAGTTTAACTTTATACTATGAATACTAGTAATGGTAGTACTTGTATCATTAGTCGAAGGCAACATCTTCCCACCTGAACCTGGATTGGCCACCGATATACCATTAAAAATCGTCTGCGTTAGCGAATTTGCCAAATCCGACATATCAACATTAGCCACGCCCACAACATAAGAAAGTGGTCTAGGAGAACCTGATGAACCTTCATACATCTTCGTTACATCACTAGAGGCATCAAACATTATGGTAACAAACTGTTGACAACCTCCGCAATTCATAGAGAACCCTTTGCCGTCTAGATCTCCCACACTGGACACAGCAGCCTGCAAAGCAGAGAAGTCCAATTCCATAACTGAAATACTACTCTGAGAAGTATCTTTATAGGATAAAACGCCAGAACCAGGGGCATTAACAACATTGTATTCAGGCGTAACCACATTACCAGCCGCATCCATAGTTACTGTTGAATTCTTGGCTACCTTATCTCCAACATTAGGCATCGTAGTATTGGCTGGATGTGCCAGCGCAGAAATATTCGTGGAAGTATCGGCTGGATTGCTGGAAGGATTACTCTTACCGCTTACAGTTACCCTCGTGCCTCCCACAGAACCAAGATATAAAGTTTGAGTGCCATCTGGGTTGGTACCTGCAACAACTTTTTGAGGAGTACCAGTCGCATTATCCCACACCCAACTGCCATCAGAAGGCAAACTGGTTGACGAATTTCCCTGAATGACCCTGCTTGTATCATAGGTATTAGAACCATTAGGCGAAATTGTTACATATGCTCCCGTAGGCACTGTATAATTGCTGGACACTGCTTGTGACAGTACTGGTGTATTATCTTTATTCGGCTGATATGGTGCGTCAGAATTAAACCAAAAATCTCTTCTTGATATTGTCCTCTGATTCAGCAAATGGATGCCATTAAAAGTAGTCTGGTGAGCTATTGTGTCGCTCTGATCCAGCATCTGAGCAACTTCCTTTTGGATAGTCGCCCGATCAAGATCTGTATAGGTACCATCTGTAGCCCTAAGAGCACAAACCTTCACCTGTTTCATGATATTTACCTGCTCATCCACAGCTGCCGAAGCCAAATCTAGCATACTCTTGCCTTTATCCGAGTTAGCATGGCACTGATCAATGGCCCGAATTTTCCCCTTCATCTTTTCAGTAATAGCGTAGGTAGCGGCATCGTCACCGGCATTACGGATTTTTTCGCCTAAAGATAATTGTCCCATAGCCTTGGATGCTTTTTTTAAATTTTTATTATTTTCGTTCAAAATACTCATTGCTGGCAAGTTATTATATATTACCATTCCCATTATGAGTTACCCCCTAAAAGTGAAATCTTTACTTTAATAACACCTTGCCTAATTATTATTGAAGTAAACTAAGTACATTTGAAGAAGTCTGATTAGCCTGACTGAGCATTGTCTGAGCTGCTTGCAACAGTACATTATTCTTTGTGTAAGCTGTCATTTCCTTGGCCATATCAGTATCTCGTATTACGCTCTCAGCTGAAGTGACATTCTCAGAAGCAGTAATGATATTATCATTAGTGTATTCCAAGCGGCTATGAAGTGCGCCAATCTTAGTCAATTGATTAAGAGCCCGTTCTATAGACTTATCCAACTGAGAAATTGCATTTGAGGCATCCCCTTGGGTGCGAACACTGATGTTTTTGCCATCCTTGTCTTGCAACCCCAAAGCCTGCGCATCTGCATTAGAAAAAGCTGCATGTATATTTTGGGCAGCCTTGGTTCCAATTTGGAAAAACAGACCACCTCTAATATCCATATATTCCATTGGCCATTTTACTTCAAGTCCGTTGATGAAGGTCGAATCACTATCCGGGTTGGTCCAGTATTTCACGGAACCGCCCTCCGGCACTACAGACTCTGCTGTCTTGGTTGCCCGGCTTACCGCGGCATCGCGACCAATAATAGAACCAGTATCCTTATTATAAAGATCAATATCACAATAATCCTTTAAGAACTTGGTACCATCGGCAGCATCTTCCTCATCTGCATGCATCTGATCCTTCATTGCCTGAAAAGACTGGAATTTCCCTTTCGTAGCAGCACTTACTGCCGCATCTATTCTTTCAGTGGTCAGTGGTCATTGCTCCACTTCCACTGGCCAGTGACTCCATAAAATGCGTCAGACTCTTTTCCGCAGAAAATCCACTTTGAGCCGCCATATAACGAAACATTACATAACCAGCTGCATATTGATTAGCATCACCTGTACCAAAACTGGTGCTAAGGGTATCAGCAATTTTCTGAGTATTGGCCAATGTTTCAATTCTGAGCGTACGAATATCATCTATACCATGAACCACCTCAGCAGAACCTTCTGTAATACATTCATAAAGGCCACCAAAGCCCTCGATACTAGCAGCCATTGCAGCATGGGTCATTTCATGGGCAATTGTACGATCAAGATAAGCATTGGTCTTCGTACTTTTACCATTTACATCCCCTTCTACCAAATTATTGTAGTATCCCATGTTGACAGTTAGGCTCAATTTTTTAGTCACACCGCCTAGAGATTGGCTAGATACATAAGCCAAAGTCTCATTCTCTCCCTCATCTTTAAAAACAACATCCATTTCATTAACGCTGGTATTGCCCTTATCAAAGCCAAGACCAGTAGCGCGGGTAATCATATCCAAGCTATTACTTATCCACTCTGTATTAAGAGCCGCCATAATGGTCTGTTCCTTGCTGTAGGTGTGGTCAGCTGCCCCATCGAATATATACTTGCCATTAAAGGTCACAAGAGCATTATCATTGAGCTGGTCAATATGCTGATCCAGTTCCTTTTGGATAATGGCCCGGTCACTGTCTGTATTGGTGTCATTGGCCGCATCAATAGCTTTTTCCTTCATGGTGCGCATGATAGCAACAGAATTAGACAGCACACCATCAGCCACCTTCAAAAGACTCTGGGCATTCTGGGCATTTCTGCTGTCCTGGTCAAGGCTTCTTATCTGTGCCCGCATCTTTTCCGAAATGCTGTATTCAGAGGCCCCATCCCCAGCACTATTTATCTTCATGCCGGAAGAAAGCTTCTCCAAATTCTTTCCCAAGGCTTTACTGTTTCTTGCAGTTTCGCCCAATATGGCCATTGCTGCAACATTATTGTTAATAACCATTGCCATAATAATCACCTACATCTAATTTATCACCTAAAAGACATTACACATCATTGAAGCAAATTTAAAACATCTGAAGAACTGTGATTAAACTGACTCAACATAGCCATGGTAGACTGGCTTAAAATATTAGCCGTGGCCATATCCATAGCACTCTTGGCAATATCAGCGTCACGAATTGTAGACTCTGCTGCCATAGTGTTTTCCAATTCTGTAACAATATTGGCATCTGCATTTTCCATATGGTTAATCTGGGCACCAATTAAAGTATTGGCATCAATAAGATACTGCAGCCCCTTATCAAGAGTCCCCCTTATCTTAGTTGGATAATCTTGCCCCAAAAGCATTTCTCGTTTTTCTGAGGTCAACACAGAAAAATCATCCAAGGAAGCTGTACCAATCTTATAGCCAAAAATTTGATCCATAGTAGTTTGAGGAATCTTTACATGAATATTGGCCGAAGATCTGTCTGTATGCTGAATAACCAAATCGTTGACATAAGTATTACGGTAATCATTTACCACATTATCCATTATACCATCGCCGATTTTAGCTCCCTTTTCTGTCTGACCCTCATAAACATAATATTTGCGATTGTCATAAAAGGTAATTGTACCAGCATTGTAATCTGCAGCTAATCTAAAATTTTGGCTGGATTGCTCAAGATACTGAGCCAAACCTACAGGATTCTTGTCATCACCCTCATAGAGTGTTTTGATCAATGAACCTACATCAGAAACCTCGGAGACATCTACCACCAAGGTATCAATATCCAAAGATTTGGTACCACTGGCAGGACGGTCATAATCATCATCACTTAAACCATTTACAAACAACACATTAACCCATTTATTGGCATCTGTGGCATCGTAAACTCTGAAGCCCTTACCGTCCAACTTGGCTGCAATATCTCCACCAGATATTCCCTGGGAACTAAAAAAGCTTTTAAAATCTATGGTATAATCTCGCAAATCTCCTTTTTTAAACGAGATTGTCTGGCTGTTTCCTGCAGAACCAGCAACAGTAGCATTTATTCTTACCCCTGTCACCTGACCTGAAGTATTGGTCACTGCTGTCACCAAGTCAGATCCTATCCGAGACCTAAGCAGATTAGTAAATGCCTCCGCCACAGTAGTTCCCGAAGCCACGGCACTACGCAACTGATTTAAATCAACAGAAACAGAACCATCCAGCTTGGTGATACTATCAGTGGACGGAGATTTGCCACCATCTACAAACTCATAAGTCTTTGAATTGCCACTATGGGTAATTCCTTGACCAACATATTGCGAAATGAAATTATCAAGTACACTCGTACTCGTACTGTTATAGGCAGATAAATCCCATGTCCAGCCAGCCGTAGCACCATCTCGTCCTGACTGTGCATTGGCAATAGTAACCTCTCCAGTACTGGAATAAACTGTAACCGAATCAGCTGGCAAATAGCCACTGCCACCTGTCAAGGTAATCCCTTCTATATTGTATAAAGATGTATTATTTGTTTTCTTGCCAGTTTCATTAGTTGTAAGAGAAATAACCATGCCGCTGGAAGTGTTCTGGTAAGTCATCTTTACTACATTGGCAACTCGGGCAGCTGCAGTAGCTATAGCTGCATTAGAGGAAGATGCATTATGCACATCTATTACCGTAACATGGTCATTTGGCCCCACCGGTCCATAATTCTTATTTACATCATCAGATAAAACAAAAATTTCGTTTTTACCATCGCACACGACCTTAAAGGCTTTGTTATACATAGATGCAGGGCTAAGGGTAGATTTAAATGTAATCGACACATTATTGGATACGCCGTCATCGCCCCCCGACATATTCTCGGTTCTAAGGGTCTTAACGTTGTAGCCATCCCATGCCACATCATCAGTGGAGGCTCCAAAAACATTGAAAGGTCCTGTCTCACCATCCAAAGAGGCGATTGATCCTGAAATCAGCCCCAAAGTATCACTGTCTTCCAACAGCTCTGCATGATCTAGCTTGTACCAGCTTTTTACGGATTCCTCAACTTTATTTCCCAATAATAAATGCTTGCCGTTAAAGGTAGTCTCTGCAGCAATATCATTTATTTCATTATAATATTGAGTTATTTCCTTTTGAATTATCTGTCTGTCAGCATCTGTATTCGTATCATTATGCGCATCAATAACCTTCGCCTTTATAGTGCGAAGGAGATTTATCTGACTTTGAATCGCGCCCTCGGCCACACGTAGCATGGAGGCACCATTTTGTACATTGGCATCAGCCTGATCCAAGGACCGAAGCCGAACTCGCATCTTTTCTGAAATGGCATATCCAGAAGCATCATCCCCCGCATTGCGGATCTTTTCACCTAATGCCAACTGGCTGGAAGCCTTGTTCTTTTTGTTTAAGTTTATGTTCAAAGTTCCCAAGATGAATCCTGCGGAAACGTTGTTCATGATTACCATTAAAAACTCACCACCTAGCATCCTTGCTATATTTACATCCCTGCTAAATCATATAGACTTACCTATCATCATAAGTATCGTCTACACTTCATATCTATTATCGGAAATAGTGGCGAGTTTCTAAAGTAGTATTTATATTATCCATCTATTTCATCTAAGAAATATTTTCCAATCCTATTAATAAATCCCAGCACATCTGCCTTTATTTCTGTAGGAAATGATGTCAGAACCGGTGCAGTTTCAAAATTCAGCACCCCATCAAATTTTATAATGCCCAAGCCTTTTATAAAACCATCCCAATCCGTAGAAGACTTATTCTCACGAGTTTTGGCAAAGGTAAAAGGAATCTGATGCAAATCCATTATGCCATCATTGTCGTGAATATGGAGCACCTTTAAACGATGACCAAGGCGGGTCAAAAAATACTCAAAGTCTATCCCCACCAAATTAGCGTGACCTGTATCAAAACAAAAGCCCAAAACCTCTGCCCCATATTGCTCGTTAACCCTATCAATTCGCTTAACTACCTTGTCCACATTACAGCATGGACCTTCCACCAGATGACCATTGATACTATCATAAAGATTTTCAATGCAAATGGTTATCCCCATATCTTTCGCCATAGGAGCCAAATAATGAATAAACCGCTCCGTTTCCGCCCATTCCGCATCCTCCGAGCCTAAAAAATAGGCCAGCTTGAAGCCATGAATAACAATATAAGGACACTCCAGATAGTGACAAATCTGCATACTCTTAGGAGCCATTTCATTCCATAGGTAATCGTTCAGCTCAGCCTTACCCTGAGGAACATAGGCAGGATAAGGCATATGCATCTGGCCAATGACAATACCATATTTCGCAGCCGCTTCCTTATGAGGACGAAAATATTCTTTCAACTCCTCAATGGATTTATCAAAGAAGTGGCTGTTTTTCATCTGGTATATATCTTTATTAATCATGTACTTGTTCAGACTAAAATCCACATGAGAAAAACCCGCTTCTTTTAGAACACGGAATCCTTCCTCAGGGCAAGCATCATCAATTGCCTCTTTTGTCTGAACGCCAATACCGCGAATTGCCATTTATTTCACCTGCCCCTTCCATGCATCTGATTCCAAACGGGTGAAATGGAACGATGGCATAAACTCATCATTAAATCTTTCGATAGGATTTTTTATCCCCATATCCTTCAGCTGTTGCTCTATTTCATCATAATATGTATTGCAAATAAATACTGCACAATCTTGCGGTAATGATTTTAAATCCTCCGGATTATGAATAACGAGGCCACAGAATTCATTGCCCCACACACTAGAATTATTGTCGCAAGTATATAGTGGCGGATATTTTTCACCATAACATTTCATATAGGCACGACACATATTACCAGCACCAAAAAGAACCCTTGAAGCATAACGATCAAGGGTTGTTTCCATATTTACCTGCCATTCCAAATACTGGGCCACCTTATAGGCAAAATCCAACACTGATTGTCGGAGCAATGGCGATATGGCCGCCAATGTGGTGGAAAATGTCATAATAGCAGGCCCCTCAAACCTTATTGCCCTCAATCCACGAATCAAATTCAGCCAATCAAGCTGTGATCCAGTTCCATTTACGGCAAAGAAGGGCATAATTTTACTATTATGAACACCATCGTTTTCATATAAATACAGTGACTTTAAACGGCTTCCCAGCCCCACGACAAAATCATACATGTTCTGTCCCACCAAATTGCATATTCCTGTGTCCAAACAAAAGCCAAATAATTCTTCCCCAGCTTTTTTATTAAGTCCATCCACAAACTCAATAGCCTGAACATGCTCACTGCAAAAGCCCCGCAGATAATGCCCATTATAATTACGCCATGCATTTACCACGAGGATTTTTACACCAGCATTTCTGGCCGGTTCTATCAATGATAAATAAAAATCACGATTTACAGATATACTTTTATCATTTGTTGCAGCTTCAAAAGGACGCACTACAACATATTTGCAACCATATTTACCAGCGTACTGAATAAATTCCTTTACCAAATCTACTTTTAACTCTTCCATATTTGGTATTTTATGCCGTTTTTCAAAGTGCGGTGCAATGGCTATTCTGCAGCTTAATCCCTGATAAGCAGCTTCCTCCATATAATGCTCCAACCATTCACGCCAATGTCCCATCACCTCATCCCACTTTTGTGGCAAGGCAATACCGCTGGTAAGCATATTAAAATCCAGCAGGATTTCATCAAATCCTGCCTGCCGAAATTTGTTCATACCATTTCTGGGGCGTTTTACTTCCGCAATGCCCTCTGCAGAGCAAACTATGTTCATAAAAATTACACCTCAAATTATCCTAGCATCACCTATATCAGCCGCTCTGTAATCAGCTTCTTCAACTTTGTTGACGATGTACTCTGGGTATATGGGTAGAACACCATGGTACTTCCCCGTTCTTCCAGCCACTTTTTCTTGGCCAGCCACGCAGGATCATGCTCATAGTCACTGCCGGAGAACTGCACATCAAATTGATAAAGCTGCCACGCAGTGTCCGTATCAGGGTGTTCAAAAGGTATCTCGTGAGCCTCATCCACATAGCGGCAAGAACGCACAATTTCCAGTCTTTCATCAAATGGTACGAAAGGTTCTACCTTCTTACCTTCCCGCACCTGTCTGTCGGAAACTACTCCTACAATAAGATAATCGCACTGTTCCTTTGCACGGCGCAAAATATTTAAATGTCCATAATGAAACAGATCAAATACGCCGGCCACATAGCCAATATGATATTTTTTAGGCTCTTCCTCTGTATTCGTTGCTGTCTGTACAATGGTTTTCTTTTTGCGTGGGTAAATCCTATTAGCATCATAAATGCTATATTCCGTTACCCCCATATCATCCAATTGTTTAGTAACAAAAGTGTAATTTTTTATACAAACAATTACCTTATATTCTCCCTGACCCATTTCACGCAAGATATCTGGTGAAACAATCTCAACCCCATCCAGGCTTTGCCCCCAACGAGCAGAATTATTGTCAATAATTTTATAAACAGGATAATCCACCTTATACATTGTCATAAACTTCTCAGCAAATCTTCCTGAGCCAAAAAGAATCAGCTTACGGTGATCCGCATTATGGAAAATATTAATGAACAGTCTTTGATATTTTTCGGATGAATAATTAATTTTCTGGCGGTTTAATTGAATTTGATAGTAGTTAGCTTTACACCCATTGTGGTATTCTCTTAATTCCTTCTCTTGCTTGATCTGTTCAAAAAACTCTCTCTCCATACTTAGCCAGATGTCTTTATTTTGGGCTAAATTATATCGTTGAAACAAAAAATCTTCAGAAAACACTTTTTCCTTCATGCTATTTGCCACACCCTGTAAATAGCCAATAGTTCTAATCAAAATGGCCTTTACAGGATAATTTTCCACGCAAAACTCCTGATCAAAAAAGACAAACTCGCCATCTCGATATATGGTATTCCAGGGAACCATATCAATAAATCCATGGTGGAAAAAGGCACTATCTTCATCGGCTAAATTCTCGTGATAGATCTCCGAAGACTCACGCACCAAATCACAGAAACGGTCCAATTCCTTAAGAAATTTTTCTTTATCGGTCTCCATCAAAACTTCTAAATAGTTCAACCCGTTTACACCAGTTACATATGGCATTATATAACTGGCGTTTTCCATATATCCGTCAACTGCACACACGCCTCGTTCCTTTAACCTTGCATGGTTAAGAGCCATATTTTGCAGCTGTATTTTACCTTCATAATAGGCTGGACGCTTCTCTACCATTCCATCACGGCGAATCAATGTAAAAAAAGCATTTTCCTTGCCTCTTTCCATAGAACTGGTCACCTGGAAGACATTGGATAAATCTCCAGACAGAGAACACTCTACTAAATAGGCATTTGCCATCTGATGAAACATATCATTTTTTACAAGACCAGCATATAGTTCCTGTTCTTCCAGAAAAACCGACTCTGGATAATTATATACAGGAAACAGGCGATTCGCTAAATCTTCATCTGGCAGCGAATCTTCAGCATATATCAAGGTGCAGTTTGCGAGATCTGGTAATACAGAATAAAAGCGACTGTCCTTGAGTCCAGCCTCTGTAAGCATCTCTTTTATTTCCGCTTTACTATACATGCGTCCCGCATTTTCTTCTCTGCTTCGGTTTATACTACGATAATTTTCTATACCATCGAAATTGCACATTGTATAGGGATCACGGTCTCCACAAAAGTACTTAAGTCCAAAACGATTATTCATTCCCAAAAGAAGTTTTCCGGATGGTTTTAATAATTTCTTCCACTGTGCCAGGACGGCAACTGGAGCTTCTAATTTTTCAATACCCGCTATGGAAAGTATTACATCGTATTCTGCTATATGCTTTTGTAGCCAGTCTTCATTTGTAGTCTCATCTAAACTAATGCAATCTACTCGTTTGGGTAAATTATGAAAATGTGAACTCAACTCTTCCGTTCCGTCTACCCAAAGCATCTTGTCCACATCTGAAAAATCATACCAACCCCATAAACCATATTGCAAATCTTGTATAGTCATATCTGTGCTATCCATCATATCTCCCCAAGCATTTCTCGCAATTCAGCATCCAGTGGTAATATATACAGAAAACCATCTACACAATAATCATGTATGCTGCACCCAAACAATCGCTTCCTGTAAAAATCCCATTGCTTCCAGTTCTTTTTCAATACCTCGGGCAACATCCTCCGACCACAAGGCGATAACAACATAATCACACACATCTGGTGAAATGGAAGATGGGTCTGAAATAACATATGAATTCTCTTTGCTTTGTATGTTCCTGAAATTTTTATCTACCCATTGAACAATATGTATATTTCCCGCCACTTGAATTTGTCTATAATAGGATTGTCCAACATTGCCTGCACCATACAAAACGATACGACTATTAGGTGCAATCTGTTCAAATGGGAATATGTATTTCTCGTGAGGTTTATTATAAATCACGGCATTTTCAAACAAGCGTATTAAAACATCTGGATATATTGTTTTGTAAAGGTTTAGATAGGCTTTTAAATCGGATTCTGAGGGTATGTACGCCCAATTCAACAACAATGCCAAAAATATATTTTCAATGTATTTTTTTGTGTCGTCATTTATCTGAAACGCACCTATATTGGGATAGTTTGCTCCATATCGATTTGCTTGTGGCAAAAAGCTCATAATTTTTTTGGCAGTAGCATTGCTATATAAGACATTTGTTGCTATATTATTTGACTCAGTCAGTTGATTCAATGATATATCATGCAAACATATAACAGCTGATGATGTTAAGCGAGGCAAAATCGCCAGAAAATCCAGAATCTCTCCTGGCAAAACATGCATTGTATCAAGAATAACAAAATCGATGCCTTCTCCGAGTTGATCCACAATATGAGGCAAGGTTTTACCAAGCAGAAATTGATGCGATACATTGCCCTTTTCGAACGTTGATTTAGACAAATATTCCGTAGCTAAATATCCACTAATTTTGTCTTCATCACGATAAAACCTCTCGGATGCATCAATAGAGTACATTGTGTACTCAAGCCCCAGAGAATTTGCACAGTGCAACATGATTGCTGTCGTGCTGCCTGCAGCAACTCCTATCTCAACTATTTTCCTAGGTCGATATCTACGCAACAGCCCACATAAAAAAGCCGACTCAAATTCACTCATTTCTGGAACCCATTCAGCCCCACCCAAAATATCTAATACTTCTTTTCGAGGTTCGTAATACAATTCAGTTGATGTATCTATTTCCATTTAAAACATCCCCTATATTTCCAATACTTCTCGCAATTCTAAATCCAGAAGAATGACATTCTTCCACTTTCTTGCTTTCAATATAGACAGTACAGCATATTGTGTTTCTTGTTTTACGCCCATAACGACCACCGATTTTTCATCGGGAAAGGCTTCTTCTAAACAGCAAACAGGTATCCCTTGCATATCCTGTGGATTATTCAAAATACTTTCCACTAAGATATTATGAACTTCAATGTCGTGTGCGTTCAAATATTGAAGCAACCTATTACCTATCATTCCTGCACCATATATGTAAACACGACTCGCTTGGCGCAAATGCGACAAAAAGCCATACTCCAGCAAATTCATTTTTTGAATTTTTGCACTTACCTCATAGAACGTTGCTTTCGGTAGCTCCACAAGATTTTTTATTTCTTCCCAACTATCTTTTTTCCAATATCGGGAATCCAATATACCTTGTTCTTTTAAAATCAAAAATTCTTTTATGACTTGCTCAAAAAAATCCAGCTTAAATTCCCTTGCAATTCTGCCATAATTCCATTTGTAAATACGGTGCATTGCAAGAGGAACTAATTTCCCTACTTTTCCTTTTAATGACGGACGCTCATCAAGATATCGCCATAGTTCTGCAAATTCATCACAATCACAAAAGACTTTCTTACGGGAATTTACGGATGAATTCATGTTATCCACCCGATAATGCAAATATGCCTCCCTTACCAAATAGACACGTTCTGCACAAGCCAAAGTCTTTAATGTAAATGCCACATCCTGATAAGAGGCTCCTGGAGTTTCATTAAACCATATATCATTCTCCAAAAGAAAATCACGGCGATATATTGATGTCCAGATGCAAGTGCTTTTCAAAAATATATTTTTTTCTTCTACTGGTGAAATGACTTCATTGTATCGGCATCCTTCAAACATTTCATATAGTTGTTCCCCCGAATCAGAATACAACCAATGATTGGATTTAACGATTTCTACCTGTTCCCTCTCGGCAACCAAAAATAATTGTTCAAACATTGAAGCATCAGCAAAATCATCGCTTTCAACCACCCCAACATACTTCCCAGTTGCAATACGAAGTCCCTGATTCATCGAATGCCCATATCCTGTATTTTCTTTATTTATTATTTTTATTCTGGAATCTTTTGACTGATATTGCTGAAGAATCTCCGATGAATTATCTGTCGAACCATCATTAATGCATATAATCTCTATATCACTTAGTGTCTGATTTACAACACTATCCATGCATTGTCTTAAATATTTTTCAACATTATATACTGGAACCAAAATAGACACTTTACACATTCTATGACTCACCCTCTCGTCTACTGTCAAACAGCTCTTTCGCCCGAAATAGTTCTTGCTCTAACCTATCTCCAAATTTATCCATTGTAAAATATTTCTCGTAGGTTTCTCTTGAATTCCTCTTTATACCTTGCAACTCATTTCTATGTGTAAGTACCCATTCCATTTTTTGATATAACTCGTCAATATCTCCAGCTTTAGTTACAAACCCATTGTATCCATCCCGAATCATAGATGCTTGCCCAGTAGCATCTGTGGTAATGACTACCTTGCCATTCATCATCCCTTCTGTTACAACTATCGGAAGTGGATCCTCAAGGGATGAACAAACTACAGCATCAATACCTTCAAATGCATTTCGTAAATCATTCCTATTCATTAGTCCCAATAACTTAATTTCGGGACTATTACAAATCATACCTTGAAGCTCTTCAACATATGAATTCTTCCCATATGCTCCAATAAGCCAAAACTCAACTTTATAATTATTTGTTTCAAGCAATTTCAATGCCACTTCAACAAATATTTTCTGTGCCTTTCTACGATTTATATCTCCAATAATTGCAAATACAAAATTTTCTTTTTTCTTAACATTCACATTTACTGCATCATCAGGAATACCATAAGGCATGAGATTTAATGACATACCTGGGTAGTGAATATAAAATTTTTTCCTTGCAATTTCACTAACGGCGACCGTATAAATATCCTTCAGCATATCTATTGAGCTGTATATTGGGAAATCCTTAAGGGTTTCTAAATAATGGTCATACCCAAAAATCGGTTCATGTATCCACCACAAAACAGGCCTAATATGATTAATTTTATATGCACACTCAACCATCTGAAAAACGTTTACCAATATGAGGTCAAATTCACGCATCCAATATAATTCTTTTTCACTAATGTAAGGAAGCCCTAAACAAACCGCAACACTTATCCCATCAAGACTAAGCTCTGACAGTAATTTTCTATCAATCGAAGGTGCTGCCAACCACGTATCATAGCCTTTTTTTATTAATGCCTTCGTGGCATAAATACTAGCCATAGATCCACCATTATAATTCAAATCAGTCGTAAGCACCAAAATTTTTCTTTTATTTTTAGGCACATCACCAACATACAATTTTATTTTTCCAGCTGATTTTTCATGTTCATATCGTTCCCAAGTACATATTTTTAAATTATCTACACCCATATCTAAAAGCTGTTGTCTCATTTCGTCAACATAAGAGCTCATCAATATAATTCTATCAAAGGTCAGAGGGAGAATATCAGAAGGGTGATTTACTGTATAACCATCGAAATGATCACTGCTGCCTGGTAAAATTTTATTGTCAATAAACGCAACAATCACGTCTTTTCCAAGCATATCATATAATTTTTCTTTCCTATTTTGACAATATTTCCCAGTTCCAAATATAATGATCTTCATATTTCACACCCCAAAACCATTTATTAACATTATGATAGCGATTATTTATACCTCAAACATTTTTCATATCCCAATCCTTTATGTTTCCTTGCATATTCCCTGCACAAGGATAGAAAATCCAAGCCATATATTAATCCATTATTTTCAAACATTTCAATCAGTTCTCTTTCATGGGTAGTGGTGGCAATGATTATTCTGCCCTTTTCTTTTTGCAAATCATCAATTTTTTCCAAACGAATAAGCTTGATACCGTTCCAATCTGTTTGCGTATCAAGCAAATTAGAATCATAAATGGCATTAATTATACTACCACCTGCCAAAAAAACCTCTGCTAACCTCTTTCCTATTTTGCCAAAGCAAACAATAGACCAACAATTTTTATTTGGCAAAATATCCGAAAAAGAATTCATCCGCATAATGTTCATATATATCCTATGTTTAAAGCGAGAAGCAATATATTCGGAATCCTCCTTGCCAAGCAAAGCACTATAGTTTTCAATATTCACATCCACTTCTTTAAATAATTGTGGATATATTTCTCCTCCAAATTTAATCCATGCATGACATCCCATAGGTAGAGTATAATTATTTTTTTTATATAGTTTGCGCACCGGAAATTCAAAAGAAAACCTCATAGCTACATTACCTGGCGCTACACGAAATTTGGTAGGATTAATATACCCACAATAAGCAAAAAAAACATCCTCATTTGCGTGCCATTCTGACAGAATATCACTATTATCCTTTAATGCTTCCAAGCACGCTTTTATTCTTCTAAGAGAAAACCCCCCATTCCCCACTTTCAAATGATATATTTGCTTTTTAAATCTACCCGTTCCACAATCCCTTGTCCATGGCGCACCGATATAATCATATCCAAGGCTACAAAAGTATTCCAGTTTATCGTGAAACACAAAGGCATCCAGTTGATATATAAGCATATATTCAAAACTCATAAAGCGTTCATAGAATTTACAGGAAGTCATGAGCTTATTATAGTCATCTACACTTTTGAAATATGATTTTTCAAATCGCTCCGTTCTGTTTATACCATAGCTTTCTTCTATTGGTAAAAGATTAAAATCGTCAGGACAGCAAACAACAATCGTATATTCACCTAATACTGCAACAACCCGTTCCAAAGACAGTTTTTCATACCATTCCAAGGTACTTTTATACATTGGAATAACAATAACTATTTTGTTTTTATTCATACAGCCCCCAGCATTATCTTAAACATCTAATTGTTGGTAAACATGTAGTTTTTTAGGAATCCTGACAATACATTATATACTGATTCTACCGACACATTATTTATACAATGTGGTGAATCGTTTACGCAAAAACCAGTCTTTGCACATGCCTCATCTTGAGGTACAGCAGGGCAAACTACTACATGCTTTGTTTTCCAGGCACCACAATTCTGTGGTGAAAGTCCTACATTGTCATCCGCCCAAGGAAAAGCAACAGAAATTTCAACAACAGGTTTTTTCATAGCTGCAGCTATATGCTCTAGCCCCGTGTTTGAACCAAGATAAATATCGCAAATTGACATAAGTTGCATAACATCGTTCAAATTTGTTTTGCCAGTAAAATCTAAGCAACATTTATCATCAAATGCTATGGAAGCCTCCTTTTGGGCATTTGTGTCACCGAACAACAAAAAACAAACAGAAAATTTATCATCTATTTTCCCAAACAACTCTTTATATTTTTGGGGGCTCCATGTCCTCGCGGATGATTGTGAAGTCAAACCTATTGCTATCAAATAATCAAACTTTTTGCGTAATTCGCGTATTTGCACCATATTCATATCAGCAACCATTTGATTATTCTTATACCATATCTCCGTATCATCTTCTTTTATATGGCAGTCTATTGCTTTTAAAACGTTTAGTGCTTTTTCTACCTCATGCAACGGATATCTATGTTCTGCGATAACTGAAAATAACTTGCTCATGCTCTCTCTGTACCAGGCTTCAATTTTATCGCTGGTTGCATAATATCCCGCTATTCTTATTGGAGCCGAAGAACAAACTGCCAAAAATATATTTGACATCATCTCCTTATTTTGGATCCCACGAGGTAAGAAAACCACATCATATTTTGAGTCACAGAGGTTGCTCTTGGCAAATTCACTTGCTCTAATAAGTTGCTCCATATTCATTAATCTTCCTGTTTTTTCTTCCTGTGAACATTTATACCCAATAACTCTATCAACATATGGGCAATTGCATAACAACGATAATACGCTTTTTTCACATACTGCAGTTATTCGTGACCTAGGAAAGTTTCTTCGCAACTCCCTGAAAAAAGCAGATGTCCATATCATATCACCAATTCTATCCAATCTAATAACGAGTATATTAGAGAAATCATTATTATCATACGTTGCAGGGGGGTATTTTTGGCTCAAATTATCCAAAAACTCTATACATTCTCGATTGAGCCTATAATAAAAATACTTGTAACTTGTTATATCTATCAATTGCCCATTGAACTCATTACCAATAATATTAAGTACTTCTAGCTGATATATTTTTTTCATCGCTAAAACAAGGCAATCATTATCCCCCAACTCACGATATATCTCATCATAAGAATATACTGGAATTTCATCTATCCAATTGATAGTTTTATTACTAACTACATACCCTTTAAAAGAAATATTATATTCCATAAAGCACTCTGCACAGCACTTACCATATTCCCCTGCACCATATATATAAACATACCTATATTGGGAAAAAAAATTTTTTATATTTATTTCGTTGTGTAACTTTATTATTGACTTCAAGATATATATCTCCCAATCTATCTAACATTAATTCTTATTTATGCACACTAATCTTCCCCGAATCTTTTACATGCCAAGTACATCATTTTCCAACTGCATATTGCTATAATTATCAATTTCCCATAAATAGTAGCTCCCGACCCTATTTCTTTCACTATACACATGGTTCCAATTAAACGTACCAATATCAACTATACTGTCTTTACAAACAGGCATATCAAGTATATTCTGCAACTCTGGCTTTGGCCTGCCTTGGGCATCAACCATTGTAATATTCTCAAATTCATCTTTAGAATAAGTACCCCAATTCAAAATTCTTGTAAAAAGCACTCTATCTGCATTGAAAGATTTTGCCATTTCTATAAACTGTGGTATTTCCTTATAATTTCCTCTTTGAACGACAAAATTTAATCGGAAATATTTTATCTCCCCCCTTGCACGCAAATTCCCAGCAAATCTCATATTCTCCATTAGCTTATCCCAATTTCCACCTCGGCGAATCCTCTGATAAGTCTCTTTTGTTGCTGCATCAATGGACACACAAAGAAAAACTGAAGAGGTTCTTTCAGCTTTAAAGTCCTGCCATATCTTTTCATTAAACAATGTTCCATTTGTGAGTATCTGGAAATACTTTGACTTTTTTCCAGCACTCGAAAGCCAAAGTTTCCGATAAACTTTACTTAAGAAAACTTCGCCATTTCCTGCCATCATTATAAAATTTACATGTGGCAAAATATCTTGTTCCACTTTTTCTGCAACTAACTCTGCTATAGCAGAATATTTACCATCTGCTACAAGGAGCTTATCCCTGCATGATTCACAATAAAGATTACAAGCATTATCCAAACAAATATTAATAGAACTAGGATGTTCTTCTACATCCGGATACTGACAGTCATTAAATAATTCCTCATAATCCTGCCTATCCTTGCAAACTAACGCAGGGCACAAATCTCTTCTACAAAAACTATATGTATGATTTAAAATAGATGTACATAATATTCTATGCCACTTGCTATTCCATATATCTTTAAATTCCTTGTGCAATAGTCCACCTAACAACTCCAGCATAAAGGTGGTACAGCAGCAATTAAGTTCCCCCTTTTCTAAAACATCCAAATGATGAAGCATTGTTTGGCATTCCAAAAAATAACAGCTTTTATCATTCCATGTTCTGCATAATAGTTCAGACGGTAACCTAAAATCCTTATAATTGCAAAAATCCTCTCCTGCCTTCAGCCCGATCCCAACCAATTGACGGGATATAACATCATAGTAACTGTTGGCAACGACAATATAAGTATGCTCAACTGACATTGGAATATTGTCGGGATGACGAATCTCAATTCCGTGAAACTCATTTTTAGACTTATCACTATCTATAAAATACTCAATATCAAAATTTTTAGATAACTCCGGTAATACTCGTTCTGCTACATGCCCCGTACCCCAAACAGCAATTTTTCTATTACCTACATTAGACCTCACTTCATCGTCTAATAAGAAAAAAAGTTCCTCGGCATAAAGGCAAGAATAACCATGAAATTTATCATAAAAATTATGTTCCGATTTATGAAAACTTCGGGGATAGCAACATATTATCAGCGTTTTCTCTTGAGAGACCTTTTCTACAAAATCCTTGCTTTTCCAAAGTACTTTCCCCTGCCATCCACTTTGGTCAATTCTGTCATCAATATATCCTTCAACAGAAACATCTGGAAAAACATATTCGAAATCTTTTTGCCATCTACCAACCATAAAAATCCATATCTTATTTTCTTTTACTAATCTACGAATATTTTCTCTATCCATTTTTTCTATTTATCCCCCGTAACTGCTCATTCCAATTCATATATGATATGTTCAAGAGATATTGTTCTTACTTCAGAATGATATTTACGAATACTTTCCTTAATATCCCCATACCTTGCCACCGGTGTAACTATGACCACGTCGATCTCAGGCCATTTATCCTCCAGACCATATAGAGAAAGTCCAGCATAATCAATGCTTGGATTTCTGTCTATAACATAGTTTACAAGAACCCTTGTATGAGATAACTTTCCTATTAAATTTTTCCCCGATACACCTAAACCATATACAGCAATATTCTTATAGCCTCTATCTAATAAATATTCTTCTAAACGATGAGTGACATTATATATGTTAAGCCACCTACTTAATAATAATCGCTCTCTCCCCACTAAATACAGCCTGCATTTCAATCTATTTTTTTCCTCATCTTCGTCCACAATACCACTGTGCACATATTCATTTTGGTATACGCCAAATGCATCCTTTGAGTATTTATCCATAACATATTTTATAGACTCCAAATAATCATAGCCATGCTCTGAATCAGGTTCCAAATACATTCCTTCCCCCCATTCGTTCCACGCGTTTATGAACAAATACTCATTATTTAGGTTTTCGTGTTTTTTTATAAGTCTGTCAAAATAACCCTTAAATTTACTGCTATCTACACCGAGAATCACCTCACCATTTTTTCCTTTTCTAGGTGTAGAATCATAATCCAACATAGCACACAAATATTTCTTTTTCTTTAACACACTATCAGGCTGGTAGTCAAGCAGCTTCTCCCACATTTTATCGTAGTCATAACACATGAGACTACCAATATTTTTTTTCCCCTCTGCTGACATAGAATAATTGGGGGATCTCATAAGCCAAGCTGACAGCTCCGGTATATCAAAATATTCTTGTCCAAAGGATTCCCCTATTAGATAAATACCGGGAATCCCTTCTTTTTTCAGCTCCTCATTCCAACACTCCATCATGTCAGACAGACAATATATTTTATCGGGCTGAAACAATACAAAAACCGGCCTATTATTTAACCTAATATACCTCGGATCCTTAAAGAAGGGAAGCAAGTACCTAATATGCGCAATCCAATCTTTCCGGTCACCGTATTTTTGTTCCAACAAAATTCCTTGTTTATTCTCATTTTTCTTGCCCTTTTCTTCAAAGGTTCCTGCCCATACATTCTGAGCATCTTCCACCAACTTGCTCCAAGTCCGCGCCCAAGTTTGGTTCGCCCAATTAAAACAAAAAGGCATATCTATAGTTTTGTCATTAAGAAGCATCTCTGCTGGTTTCTCCAAGACTTGTTTTCCATCCTTAAACCAATAATGATAAAATGATAAGCCATATATACCATATTTTCTTGCCAGTTCCGCCTGCCATTTAAGTGTCTCAATATCTGACAAATCGTAATAATTATTATCCAACGGAACTCTAGGTTGTCTATGTCCTTCGAATAAAGGCACAGCAGCCTTTACTGCACTCCATTCTGTGAATCCATCCCCCCACCAGGCATCATTTTCAGGGATTCTATGAAATTGTGGTAAATAATGAGCAATCAATTTAGGCAGCATTATGGTACTCCTTATCTAAATGCATATTATATCAAATCATATAGTCACTTATTGAAGCCTTAGTAGTCTGGCTCCACTGCTGAAAAACAAGATGTTCATCAGAAATATACAGGCAGTTGTCGCATGTCTTTCTCACCTTATGTAGTTCCAGCTTTAGTTGCTCAAAACTTAAACTATTATCATAAATATTAATTCTGCCATCCTTATCATCAAAATCATAACCAAAGAATTCATTAAAATACCTCATATAGGCAATAATAGGGCACACATACAAGCCACCATCATACAAATTTGGACAAGTACAATTATGCTGCTGGGCAAACCGTGCATGCCCCCCCTTACTGTCCAATGCATAGGCGAAGTTTTCTATTGGTTCAGAAATAGTAGCATTTATTCCCTTTTCCTTTATTTTTTTTATTATGTCACCAGCCATATTCATCAACGGCTTATAAAGAGAAATATCAATATTGATATTGTATTTTATAAAATCTTCCAAAAAGGTACATGAATTAATCAGCAAGGCATTAGTGACTACACTAATATCAGCATACGGGTAGATTTCTCTGGTTAATCGCATGTATTTAGGCAATTCTGGATTTAGGAACGGTTCTCCCCCTAATATTCTAATAGTGCCAATATATGGAACTATCTTTTTCATTTGTCGCAAATCGTTCTCCACACTGGAAAAATCGGGAAAAGACTTGTCCTTTACTAGTGGAGAAAAATGAACACAGCCTTTGCAATTTAAATTACAGTGGTCTGCAACATGATACTCTAAATACGGAAGATAGTGATACTCTTTAACCGGCACTAGCCACTCTGCTGTTTCATGCTCTATAAATTCCGGTAAAGCTATCAAAAAATCTTCCTCATGAACATTATATTGTTTCATGATTCTATAATCCCGCTCAATAGGATCCATTCCCTGAGCAGAATTAAGAACAAAACGAGAAATTTCCCCTGTTTTGTACATATTCATAGCTTCAAATAAAGAATATACATAAAGACCATTCTCATAAGTGCCAACAAACTTCTGACTATTCGCATAAAATCCCATTATTTCATAGTCATCAATTTTATCAATAGCAGGAAGTATATGCGCTCCCTTACTTAATTTCACCAGAACCTTCATAACAATTCATTCTCCCCTGTATAAATCACACTTATCTTGTCTCTAGCATACCTTCTTTGACAAATATGTAATTGACATTTTTGACATTAGTATATAAAACATATCCTTTTTTCTTCATAAAAGAAACAAATTCTTCAACATCTTTGGCAGTGTAGCCGCAAATCTCTACACAAACAATTAAAGGAGCATACTTGCCATAGTCTATAGCTTGGGCAATCCTAATATCCTCCCCTTCTGCATCAATAAATATAATCTCTGGGCTTGTTTCCATTTTTTCCATAATATCATTTATGCCAATTACTTTGACTTCTACTTTCTCACGAAGCCCATTATTGGTCAATCCATCCCATCTTTTTCTATGATTATCATACAAACTGCTAAGTGCAGGATTATCACATACGTAGAAATAAACTGGATCATCCTTGGATACATCAGAAACAGCTGCTTTTATAAATTGATCCCTAGGTCTAGAAATCATCGAAGCATACTGAAATTCTTCAAGCGGATCTACCAAACAACCAGAGGCACCATGACTATATAAATAATAACTATTATTATTTTTTATTGGATCATTTGAGCCTACATCAAGATAATGAATTTGGGTGGGAGCAATAGCAGCTTTCTCAATAATTCCATCTATAATAGCATCTTCATTGTATTCTCCATAGAATGATATATCTCCCCCCGCAGGAGACAAATACACTCTTATTTTTTCTGCTTTTAATCCAATATAATCTATAAGGTACTTGGCTAACTCTCCATATCTACCAGCCGTAATTAACACATAATCACAATTATTACATTTACCTTTTAGTTCGGAAACTTTGATAACTTCACAGGAGTATAGTTTATCGGAAAAAAGCTTTAATACCTCCATGGATTTATGTTCATCAATATCTGATACCCCTACGACACTATATTTTTTAAAAATATCCTGACCATATTTTTTAAGATACTCTCCCATTCCATACAATATGACTTTATCCATTTTTATGTCCTCCACAATTATTATTTTACGATTAAACCGTACGCAAATTAAGTTTAGTACCATCAATATAGTCCCAATTAGTCATGTTGTCTAACAGGGGATACACCTGGTTCAAATTATTTCTACCAAGTCCGGTAATTATTCCTACATTCACACTGCTATACCGCTCTTTTATATATTCATAGTCATATACACTATATTCATCCATTTCCACCACATTGTTACCTTTATTGCTGACCACAATTCCTCTGAGCGGGATTTTTTCCTTCTCTATAATGTCCAGCACCTCACGCGCAAGTTTCCCAGCACCGTAGATAAATATCAACTCTCTGCCTTCACAAAAAGACTTTAGTTCATTGACCCGTTCCCTCTTTATTTTCTCTAACTCACTATCAGACATCCCCAACAACTCATATATTGCACATTGCTGCTCGTCCAGTTCCTCAATATAAGTATCCACATATTTCTTTAAGATGTTATAAGCTTTGTACCAGTTTTCATCTCTGTTACCAGAAATGAGCAGCTCATGCAATATATTCATACACCCGCTAGCCATTGCCATAACAATATTTTTTGCAAGTTTGCTGTGCAAATCATTAATCTCTTTTAGAATCCTATCGTAGATATCGAAATAGATTAACCTACCCGAATCTACCTTTTGATGCATAATACTATTGGGATTAATTCTATAATGATACAAAGCGATTGGAAGCAACGCTACCTTCCCCGCCTGTTTAAAAACATTCCAGTTCACATATGTATCATCACCATAAGTAGGAGGCCACCAAGCATAGATAAAATCGTTATAATAGAATAATTTCTTTTTGTATATTTTCCCCCACAACGACCATGTATATTCTTTTTCTTCAAACATAATCTCCAAAGCCTTAGTTGTACTATAGACTTTTAAAACGCCTGCATTATCTTGACACATATCGACTTTAGATGTTCCTTTATGCTTTGAATAAGAAAACAAGCTTATATCAATCTCGTCATCTCCACACATTATTGCCATTATTTTTTCAAAAGCTACCAAATCAATCCAATCATCACTGTCCATAAAAGCAACATATTCACCGATTGAATTATCTATACCTCTTTTTCGTGCAGCCGAGGCTCCAGCATGATTTTGAGTCAGAAATTTAATCCGGGAATCTTTACAGCAATACCTTTCACAAATTTCAACAGACCTATCCGTTGAACCATCATCAACCAATATCAGTTCCCAATCACTATATGTTTGATTTATCACAGATTCTATGCATTCTTCTAAATATTTTTCTGAATTGTATACCGGAATGATGATAGAAAGTTTTTCTCTCTCTCCCATATCTTACTTACCGCCTCATCCATAAAATAAAACTATTTCGATACCATACATTTCCATAATGGTTCATAGTTCTTAAACACAACATCTCTCTCTATCTTGGAATAACTAAAGAAATCCACATTTTCCTCTAACCCCAATTTCTTCAAATCCCCTGCAATCTCATCGTAATACACTCTAGTGGATATTATTATTATTTGGCGACGTTTTTTTAGTTCCGTACTATTAGGTAAAATCACCGGAATATTATTTTCAACACTGTCTTTTTGTGCTCTGCGGTCTATTATGTATTTTATCGGAATATTTATAAAATCAAACAGACTCAAGCAACGTTTCCCTATAATTCCAAGTCCCCATATGCTAATAGGTTTATCAAAATGAAAACTATCCAGCAGTATTTTTTTTGTCCTGTCCCGATTGCCATATCTTAAAATACGACTTAATAAGTATCTACTAATTTCAGATAACCTTATATTATTTGACTCATTATGTTTCGTATATGTATACTCATCCTTCAAGACATATCCCTGGGCTCTAACATGCTCCCTCCAAATACCATAATCACCATTCCACCAATGATGACAACCAAAAGGTAATTTTTCGTTTAAGTGGTTATATGCCTTTTGAAAATCACACTCTAACGAAAAGCGTTTAGCGACATCAACCGGAGCAACCCTAAACTCAAACTGCTTCTGTGTACCAAACCAAGAAAAAACTACATCTTCACCTATAATATTCAAATAAGGAATAAACTTTTCTTCTACTATTTTTTTATTGTTTTCTAAAATTTTTATTGTACTAGTGATATTCCTAAGACTCAATCCGCCATTTCCAACCAAACTCTTAGCGTATTTATACATTATACTGGAACTAAACCAAGGTGCACCAATGTAATCATATCCCAAACTACAAAACTCACTCAAATCGTCCTTAAATATAAACACATCCAATTGATGTATAAGCATGTATTCATAAGACGAAAATGCTTTATAAAACTCAGCTGACAGTAACCACTTGCTATACGAAATAACATTAGCAAAGCATTTATCAGGACATTTCTTTATCTCGCAGGAAGTATCGGCTTCAAAATCCACTTTTGTAATATGCTCAGGCATAAGAAAGCATTTTTTATAATTTGGTAAAACTTTCAACATCTGAGATATAGAAATTTTCTCAAGCTCATTTAATGTTTCCTTGTAATAAGGAACTACTATTACCAAATTATCTTCCATAACAACCCACCAGCTTAAATCAAAAACTATTTATTCAAATCTTCAATATATTTTTTATAAAAATCCGCATACCCCAACACTTCTTTTTTCCTATCATCATCAATCCACGAACCATCAAAATGGTGTATTGAAAAAGTATTGTCATTTTTGATAATCTTTCTGTCGTAATGATTCATAGGAGAAAAAAAGTTACGCGGAAAAACATTCATGTGCGGTAATTGTTGATACCTCCCATTCGCTTCCAATCCGACCTTCTGCAGACACTCAGTTTGTATAATAGGGGAAGATGTTTGATCCATACTGCCATCTTCCTTTATAAAGTGCCTTTTATCATAATCTTCCAACATGAGCCGTATAATTGGATTATTAGGAACAGCACCAAATCCTAATCCCAGTGCCACGCCTGTTTCCTGAAAACCTATGAACCCTTCCTGATGCATGAGCGGTTCCAAAGGACGCACTAATTCCACATCTGTATCCAAATATACGCCTCCATGCTCATAAATAATATCTAATCTGGCGTAATCAGGCACAAACCCCCATTTTCCTGATTCATAAGCTTCTCTCATATAGTTATTTTTCGTTATATCATAATTGTCCTCGTTCCATTCTATTATTTCATAGTCTGGGCAATACTTTTTCCAGCTTTTCATCCACTCCCTATATCGACTTGGTATCTCATTTTTACCAAACCAACAGTAGTGTATTTTCTTGGGAATTTGAATCGCATCATTATATGGAATGGTTATATTAGCCAAGTTTCCTGATACTAATTCTTCGGAAAATCTATCCATAACAAATCCATAAAACCCAACCGTTACATCTCTGTCCTGCAAATTCTGAATACGATTAAGCTGCTCCCAAATAGAAGATAAATACTGACAAGTTATCAACACAAGTATTCTTCTTTCTTCATCTATAGACTGCACTATTTCATTAATATCTTTTATAGGGATTTCCCTACCATTTATCTTGTAAAACTGCCCCTTTATTTTGCCATTGTCCGCTATAGCAGAAATAAATTTATCCACTGAACTATCAAGAAAAGTAGTGAAAAAATTCACCAATGCCTGACCTGCACCAAAGCAAATGAGTACCCGTCCATTATGACATTCCTCATATATATCTTGTATAGAATAGTCTCTAAACTTCATTTGTAACGCCCTCTTTATATCAATCCCCATCAAATGGTCCACTCTTTGATATCTTGCTTACTAACTTCCCAAGGATGATCATAGGTCCGTCCCTTTACATTACAATATCGACAGAAATTTATAGGTTTGGCAAGAAATTCCAATATTTCCTTAGCATTATGAGCCATATGGATATCTATACCATCGTCCACAGTTAACGGAACATTTTTACCATAAAAATTATTAAACGCCTGTATGTTAGGAGCTATACTACAAGTATAAAGCCTGCCTCTTTCCAAGGTATGGCAAGCATTTGCATTAGCACAATGAATGAAACTATCCATTGCATCTTGGCTGCCTGATAAATCCAACGGAAAATGCCACAACGTGCGACCGCTTTCTGATGACCCCAAATATTCCCAAAGAATATCTCTTTTCTCAGCAAGCGACCTAAGTGATTCATAATCTAACTTAACTGGATACTTAGTCACTAGAAGCCCAGCATTAGACTTTTTCAGTACATGCCAAAATTCTTCACTCATTTTTCCAATTAAAGTGCCATTTGTTGCAATAAATAATTCCGTCCGTGGTATACATCCCCTAGCGATTTTCACATAATCCAACAGATTCTTATTTAGTAGAGGTTCTCCCCCCAAAAGGATAATTCGATGAATATGGCCCGCCATAACGTCTGCCAAACGCTTCATATCACGCTCAAACACATCCAATTCCAATGTATCAGCCTCTGCGATTGGGGCAAAGTGATCGCATCCCTTACATTTAAGGTTGCAATCCTTATTAATATTAACCTCGATGTGTATAGAATCTAATGGCACCAATCTCAGCTTCTGTTCCTTTGCAAGTTCCTCTCCAACAATATCTCCTGGAAGTTCTGTAATTATTTGTTCCTTAGGGATTCCAGCGTCCAACAACTGTTGCTCCATTTGCTTGCTATGGCGCAGAGAAGCCACTATAAACTTTGATTTACCATACTTTGCAACAGCTTCTTGCAAAGAAATTACTTTTATACCATCATGCTCTCCTTGTTTAGTGCTGGAATTATCACAAAATACGATATTATCTTCTGCATTTTTATGCTTTAAACGTTCATACAGCTTTTTCCCTACGGCTGCATAACCGAAAATAATCAGAAATTTTATACTAGAATCAACTTTATTCATTGCTACCAACTCCAACATTTCTAATCAATGAATCATATAATATTCAAAACTCATTTATCCGGTATAGCATCTACCATTTTTATTATCTCATTTATATCACTTTCATCTGTTTCATCTGTCAACAATTTAATAATACAAATTTTCTTACCTATCCCATTTAGTGATGTACCTACTATAAACCCCTTAGCTGTATCTCTTGAAATCCAAAATCTATCATGAAAATCGTCTGAATACTTTATTGTAATGTCGCAACTAACTTGTTTTTTTACGTTTTCTTGAAGTGTTGTATTAGTATTTGTTTTAGAAGTTACTATTGTTAATTTGCTGAGCTTTGCGGCTTGAATTGTATTTACAATAAGTTTTTCATAGTCATCATCATTATTCTTCGGGAATATATATGGATCAATAATAATCAATTCTCCATCGACGGCACCAATCTTTCTTATGTATTTTACTAATTTACTTACTTTTTCTTCTTCCGACATATTTTTAAAAATAACTTCTTCATGCAATACTTTTAAAGTCTGTTCACTACAATTATCGCCAGAGATTATTTTATTAATTGCATCTCTTTCTATAGTTGGTAATACAGACAGAACTATACCTGTTTCATCTTGAAAGGCCTTTAAAACTGCATCCTTTTTTTCCGGTGTATTATATTCTGCTTTTACATTTTTGTAATCTGCTTCAAAGAAAACCATATATCTATACCTCGACATAATAAGATTCTCGCTTATACTAAATCTTCTTAACCACTACTTCAATAGAATATTCCCCATCACTAGGCAATTTAGGAGCGATAACAGAATATCCCTCATCACAAACTTTGGCGTATTCTATACTATACCCTTTTATACTTCTACTGATTTCTTCCATGATATCTAAAGTATAGGCGTTTGTATTCCCCCCTAGGATAAACATGTGTTTATGGTGTGGATTGAATCTTGATGGCAGCTCTTTCTTTTTTTCATACAAATCTCTATGGGGTATATACAATATTAGATAGCCTCCTGCTTTGAGGACACGAAACCAATTATACAAAGCAATCTTGACATCTATCATATGCTCCAAGCAGTGCGATGAATATACGAAATCAATACTATCATCTTCTACGCCTTTAAGATATTGGGCATCCCCATTCATTAAATCCCATCCGTATACACCATCAACCACCGGGTCATTTCCACAACCAATATCCAGGCCTTCACCCTGACAATACTTTTCAAAGAAACCTTCTCTTTTGCGACGATTTTGAGCCTTGCCTGTTTCTCCTCCGCAATGCCCCAATGGATTAATAACCGGAGTTTTAGTAAAAGGTACAAACGGCTTCTTTTCTATGTCAAAATATCTATCAAGTTCATCAACATAATAATCAACTCTGGACCAACCCTCTGCCAATACGATTTTGTCAGAGTCAACTCCCATGTCAATACATTTATCCCTAACATCCATCCAGCCGTTTATCACTGCAAGCAGGAGTATATCAAATTCCTTGTTCATCAACTCCATCGGAGACTCTACCTTATAGGAACCACTTGCGCCCGCCAACGTGCTTCCCCATATTTTTTCATTACCATCCACCCATAAAACAATCTCATTATTTTTCCGTAACGGAAATGAGAGGATTTTCTTCCCTACCATTCCTGCACCATATACAGCTATTTTCATTTGACTTTTTCCTCCAAATAAACTTCTATTTCCGATAAAACATTCTCAGGGAGAATGGACCACATACACTCAGGCTTCTCCATGCCTCTAGCACATTTATAATATTCAGGATAGAGAAGGTAACAATTTTTACATTTATCCGACACTATATTAATATTCTGAGGATAACTAAATAGTTCAACCTGTGTGGGCCCATAAATAACAGCACATTTTGTTCCAAGCTGAGTCGCAAGATGCATAAGACCACCTTCTATGTCCAAGTGAAGCAATGCACCTTTAAGAATGTATTTCACAATCTCCAAATCCTTACCAAAAAGTATTCTGTCCACGTTAGATATAGGCTCCGTATAATCGTCGCCTAGTTGAACAACTTCAATATCAGGATACTTCTTCTTAAATAATATAACGAAATTTTCAAAATATTCTTTAGGCCACTGCTTACTTATAACTTCCTTATTTTCTTTGCCAGCAGCACCATTGCCATAATTGAAAGTTATATACCGATGTAAGCCGAGTGCTTCATAGTCTTCTCGATATTTATCCTGAACCGGGATATTAATCTTTTGATCTCCAATATGAAACACATTTGTATAATTATAAAATGTGTAGCAATTCTTTCCCTTATACATAGAACGTCTGAAGTGAATATGATTCTGTACTGTAGGAAATGGACTAAGGCCATATTCTCTATGACGCTGTACATGAAGTCGTATTCGCTCAGCAAAAAAAGTATTTACTCGTTCTATTTTTCCATAATCAACATGATCCACTTGAATCATAAAAAAAATTGACATTGACAGCCCATATTCTTTATGATGTTGCGCATATAACGCTCCACCATCATCTATGGCACAGTTAAGATTTGGTTCATCGGCATAAAATGATTTGATAAATTTAGCACCACCAGGAGTATAAATATCAACCTTTGCCTCTGGTGCCATTTTAACAATTTCCCTGAAAAGCCGTTTCTTAATCACCGCATCACCAAGTCCAGGACCAAACTTCAATGCTATAGAAATAGGTGCCTTTTTATATGCATAATCTATATCCGTTTCTTCTGTCTTTGACTCCTCCATATACAGAGAGTTACACTCACCTCTGGCCCCTATATGGACGATTTGCTCCGCAACTACACCTTTCTCCTGTAAAAAATTTGAAATGTCAGTGTAGAATATCGCTGTTTTCATAGCGATAACAATATAATCAAATTTCACTTGTACCACTTTTTCTGGTGGGAGTACAGGAATAATCATGGAATGATATTTATCAAAAGCACGATCAAGAAAACAAACCACATCTGCATAGCCTGTCAATAGCATCTGCTTTAAATATTCCTGACCCACATCTCCAGCACCATAGATGATGATACGAGAACCGTGTGGGACTTTTTCATATGGAAATAGATATGTATATTTTTCGGACATAGCACCATCTACTCTCTTTTTTCGACACCTTAAATTTAATTAAGCTCTTTTTCCAATAACCCTTGTAATTTTTCAGTTACCTCTTGTACTCTATTATTCATACCTTCAGTAACAACATTTTTTCTTGTACCATGAACCAGATAATTTCTAAACCTAACTATTTGTCTAATATCATTCAAAATGCCAGTCAAATCTCCACGATACATTTTTATTATTTCGATTCGTGCGGGGATATTTCTAGCCCTATATGGTAAATTCATTTTATTACTCTTAATTATTTTATCACTCTCTTTTTTTATTATCGATTCCAACTCCCCAAATTTTTTCATAAAAACACCATATTGATATAAATTGTCTTTCTCCTTTGATATGGTCTCATTTGTGCTATCAACAAGATTTTCCGAATTAACTCCCTCATCACTATTTTTTTCCACAAATTTGGGATTAATAATCTCTAGTACTAAAAAAATAAAATAGTATACCGCATACACAAAAATAAAAATACTATTATTAAAAAGAATATTATCAACGATTTGTATAATTCCGGAATTCTCTATATCAAAAAAACATATACTTAAAACACAACAAATAACATTTATGCCAGTAATATGAAATACAAATTTTAACTTATGAAATATTTTTTCCTTGCCATAGTCAATACTATCCTTGATAGATTCATCTCGTTCAATCATTGTTTGCAACAATGTCCCATAGAACTGATAACCTGCAAAAGATAACCCCAAAAGAGTCGCTAGCACTTGTGGCATCATGGTAGACAGATAGAGCCATTGATTCTCATTAAGGACAATTAAAGGAAATATGCTATCATAAACTATCCAAAATTCTATTATTACAATGGAAAAACATCTTTTCTGATTTTCACTAATATTCTTCAGTTTTGAAACAAATAAAAACTTCACAACTTACACCACCAACTATTTTGCCATAGAAGCACTTAACATGCATATTGCGAAATTCAGCATCCCATAATCTTCCTAATATCAAATTGTCAATATTGGTTCAAGTTTCTTTCAAAATACTTCATTACGAACATAATTTTCCAAAAGAAAACAATCTTCGTTTATACCATATGTATTCTCTCGCAAATAATACTTCAGCCAAACATCATAAACGCAAAAACGAGATTGTTAGCTCGCTCCACATGGCAATTTAAAGTGCATGAATAACCGCTTCTACAAATTTCTCAATTCATTCTCTAGATGATTTCTACAATCTACCAAACACAGTAATTCCTTTTTAGTATCTTTCTTTTCATAACACGATAGACTATATTTCCCAACATCATTCAGATCTAGATTTCCCTTATCGTTTTATACAGATAATATCTTCATCTTTTCCTCAGCCCTACATCTAACCTTCTCATACACACACTGCTGTACTCTCACAGGCTGGAAGCCATCTTCTGTTAGCCAGCCCCTGCTTTCTGCCTCTTTATACCCCCGACATGCTGCCAATTTAAGGTCTGTAGATATGTTTATTTTTCTGATGCCTTTGATATTTGCCAATTTTTCTATAGTTTCTTCAGATAACCCGCTGGCACCATGTACCACAAATGGTTTATTCGACTTTTCAATCGCGTACTCAACCAAATCATAGTGCAACTGTGGCTTAGTTCTATATGTTCCATGGGCATTACCAAAGGCCACTGCCAATGCATCAAAATGAGCCTTGCCAACAAATTCTGCTATATCCTCACGGGAAGCAATCTGACTTTCTATTGCTTCTATATCATCCTCTGCCCCCTGCAATACACCCACTTCCGCCTCGATATATGGTTTATTTCTACATTTTTTTGAATAATCATATAGGTTATTTACAGCTTCAATATTATCAGCCAAATCCTTCTGCGACATATCCAACATAACTGAATCCCAACCATTATCAATAGCATCTCTTACTATCCTCTCATCACGACAATGGTCAAGGTTGAGCCACGCACAAATCCCAATCTTGTCCGCATAACTGGTTATAAAACTTCGTAATTCATGTTGTGGTAATGCCTGATAAATATTTGTAGAAGTCTGTAAAATTACGTTCTGACCTACGACCTTTGCCGCATCCATCACGGCTTGAGCAGATGTAAAATCCCAAATATTAAAGGCAAAATGCACTATCTCGCCATCATACATTTTTTCAGTCATTTTTGTGTTTCTCCGCTATTTGCCAAAGTGCCTCCGGCAGATTATTTTTAACGTACTCATAATCTTCTATAAAATCTACCTCACCCCAAAAGCGATTATTAGTAGGCATAGCCGGTACACTGTAGCCACCTATGTTTATTACCTCCTGAATGGCACCTTCAAAATAAGAGGTTAGACAACCATCACGCATGAGTTTTTGGCTAGCCCTCTTGATAGCTGGCATAACATTACCGCTAAGCTTAGCCATGCCAATAAATTCACCTTCAGACTCACTTTCAGGGATTTTCTTGCTGACACTTACCACCTGTCCACCTTGAGTAGTTACCTTCATAGCTTCATTATCGCAATGTTTGAAATCCACTGGCATCACAATATCTCCATTGCCATGTACCATGTCCTTAAAAATATCTGGCGCACACAGCGTATCCGCATGAAGATAGATAGTATCATCATCTTTTAACTTCTCCTGTGCCATAAAGAATGAGCCAAGTACATTGCAATGTGCATGAAAAGGATTATACACACAGGTTATGTCAGTATAATTATTGGCCATATCCTCGTAAAGCTCCGCCTTATATCCCGTTACAATCTTAATATCACTAACACCGTTTTCACGTAAAAGAGCCAAATTATAGTCTATCAGCCTATGTCCCTTGACCTCTAAGAAAGCCTTTGGTATACTCTCCGTAAGATTACCCAGTCTACTGCCACGCCCTGCGGCCATAATAATTGCCTGCACTTTTATTCCCCCATTAAAGATTTTCTATATGTACTTCCCGATCTGTGCGAAGTGCGTTCAACATCTGAATTCTTTTCTTATATTGTGGCTTAAGCACCTCATACGTCGACTTGTACAGATTATAAATATGCACGTACTTATTATGATTGTCCATATCCGGTTTAATAATCATGCGCACTCTCACAAAAGCAGCTGCAGCCTCACGCACTCCATTAAAATGCCCTAAACCGATTAGTGCCAACATAGCTGCCCCCGTTGATGTTGTTTCAAATTCACTTAACACCAACACATCAAGGCCAAGAATATCAGCTTTTATCTGTGCAATAAGATTTAATCTGGCAAGGCCACCAGACAATCGTACTCGTTTTACCTCTATTCCATTTTCCTCTATAGCTTTCTTCATGTCCATATCGATAAATCCGGTGCTTTCAAAAACAGCTCTGGTCATATCTTTACGAGTATGCATTCGCTCTAAACCAAAGAACACACCTCTAGCCTCATCATTCCATATGGGAGCCCGCTCACCTAAAAGATATGGCAGAAAAATCAGTCCTCTGGCGCCAATGTCAGATTCAGCGGCCTCTTTTTCCATAACCTCATAAGGATACGGCTCACTCTGATAGTAGCATTGCTTTGCCCATTCAATGAGACCACCACCAAGATTATTGGATCCACCTATAATATGAGCATTTTCCCCATCATAAATATTTTCATACACTTTGCTATTTGGTGCAAGTTGGCTATTTTTATAGCTCATGGTGCGAAACACTGTAACTGTGCCAGAAACATCGCTGGCTTCCCCCTCTTCCACAGCACCACTGCCAATAAATGAACAAATCGCATCATAAGATGTTGCAATAACATCTGTCCTCCCCCCGCGGACGAACATATCATCTGCCGGCGAAGATATTGTTCCTACTTTAGTACCCACAGACACTACCTGAGGCAAAGTATCTAACCTTATCCCAAGTGCTTGCAACAATTCCGCAGGATATTTCTTCTCCGCTTGATTATAGTGATACTTTCCGGCATCCAGACTATCCGTAATTGGCTTTCCGCATAACCGATACAAAAGATAGGCGTTTGGAGTCAGAAAATAGGCTGTTTTCCTAAAAATATCTTCACAGTGCCGTTTTATCCATAAAATTTTAGGAAGCAATAAACTGGACGACATTACAAGCCCAGTTTTCGCCTTAACATCTATAAACTCCGGCATATTAGAAATATCTTCCGATTCTCGTTGAGCACGTTTGTCAGAGACCATCATAACTGGTGCTAAAGCATTACCATTCTCATCCACACAAACCAGACAGGATGCAGACGATGTAACTGTGACTGCATTCAACTGTTTTATACCTGCTTCATGAATTGACTTTCGAATAACTAAGCTTGCTTTTTCCCACCATTCAGTAGCATCCTGCTCCACGTGCATATCATTGATAGCAGATGTAAGTGGCAGAGCAGCTTGGGAAAGCTTTCGTCCATCTTCACTAAAGATAATACTTCGTATGCTTTTCATGCCCATATTCAGCACTAAAATTGTTTTCATTTCAACCTAATCTCCCCTTAGGTGTTTTTCTACAATATCTACTACCCGTTCAGAGGCTCTGCCATCTTCCATAATTTCAAGTCTTGACAAAAAATCTGAAACTTTCTTTTCGTAGATATCTTTATCAAATTTCTCAATGACGTGGTACAACTCATCATCACTTTCAGCCTTGCCAAAAGGAAGGTCATCAAGCTTCCACATCAAACTGCCTCGTTCACCTATGTACTCCTGTAGATCTTTAACATACAAGAAAACTGGCATATGCATATAAGCTGCATCAAAGCTCATAGCCGAGTAGTCTGTAAGCAACATATCACATGCCCCCAGCACTTCGCTCATGTCATCATCCTTGCTTGCATCTATGACAAAGTCATTTTTGTCAGATGAAATTCCCGCCTCAATGTGCCGTGCAGTAAGCTGAGGATGAAGCCGTAAAACAATAGCCCATTCCCCTGAAAATTTCTTTGTTAATATTTCTCTCACTTTGGCAAAGTCAGGCATATCATCCTGCTTATCCACACTTCGCTTCGTTCCCTGGCTGCCACTTCTGAATGTAGGCGCATAAAGCAACAGTTTCGTTTCTTCAGAAAGGCCATGTCTAGCCCTAAAATTCGACCTGCACTGATCACGACCATTTAGTAAAATATCTACTCTTGGAGAACCAGTCCTACATGTCTCTCCTTCATAAACAATAGATCTCGGCACATGCTGCTCCATCCATGGAGAATTAGTGATAAGAATATCAATCATATTTGAATCATGACAACTTACCAAATTTGCAATTTTGGAAAACGACTCGCCCCGATCTAAACCAGTTGGCTTAATATGTAGGCTGGCATGCCAAGTCTGTAAATAAAATTGCTCCGGTCTTTTCCTACATTCCAACTGCTTACGGCTATTGTCCACCCATACTGCGGCAGTTGAAAGCTCATAGGCACGATTTTTTAGTGTATTTTTGACTTTGCGAATACCAGGTGGAAATTCCTTGCTCATATCATCCACCAGCCATACCAAGTCCAAATCCTGCCTACGCCGTAATAGTTCTAGTGCTATATATTTTGGATTACACGAGAAGCCCGTAGTTCCCTCGATAGTTGTAAATACTATTTTCTTAGGATTAATTGGATACTTACGGCAATAATAGAATTCTCTGGCCTGTTTTCTCGCCTGCCGCAACCTCCAGCGTATATATCTGTCTTCTTTAGATAGTTTCATTTTAGTCTATACCTTCTATCTTTATTTCCACCTACTATTTCGATATCCTCTATCATTCCCAAAAGCTCCCTTGTCCTGGACATTCCCAAATCAGTACTAATACTATTCTTTTACCTCCCAATGTCCACTATAGCCTCGACCTACATAGCTAATCCGTGGTATTTTCTTTATTTCCCGCCCTATGGTCTTCATACTAACTTTTAGTGCTTTTGCCATCTCTGCCCTCGTAACTTTTGGATTCTCCTGAATCATATTTAAAATTGTTTCAGCATAATTACATTTTTTACCATCTTGAGGGACATCTTGAGGGACATCTATATCATGAGGGGTAGCCTCATGTATTTGTAACTCTTTTCCCCAATTTCTATTACGCAATTCAGCATAAAGCATAAATTCACGCTGTTTATAAACCGGTTCTGGAAGACCAGCCGCTTCCATATCCCGATAAATTCTGTCAACCCCCTCACCAAACTCCTTAACAAAATCATACTCGTTAAGGAATTCGACAATTTGAGGATTACGGCTAAAATGGAATTCCCTTATATTAGCGATTGTAACCATGCCAGGCAAAATACCTGGACTTTCCACAACAAAATGGTCATCAAACATCTTTACCTGAATATCGGTACCTTTAACACTATAATCCCGATGGGCAATTGCATTTACCAACAACTCGGTCCAGCAAAACTCTGGCAATTCTGGTACAGTAGTAAAAACAGCACCTTTTCCCAGCTTAGTGTATTCCCTAATTTGCGTTTTTACAAAAGCTATTGCATCACGAACCTGTTCAAGTATCTTACCAGAAAACTTTACATCTTTAATTACATTCATCCTGTCGCCGACTTCTGCTGTCTTTCCTTCATACCGTACAAAACGGACCCGCGCTCTAGGGAAAAAACGTTGTGGATTTATACCAAATAAAAGAATCGCTGCGCCAGAAATCTTATCTTCACCATCCACAGTGATAATAAAATCATTGTTATGACGCAAGTAGAACTCCGCATTTCCCTTTGTATATCCAATCTTTCTGATATATTGATCAACAAATGATAAATCTATATCCGAAAGCCTTGCATCTGGTAC